>Ga0209185_1000028_pt1 | contig 256365 bp, 194 predicted proteins | sample SidtaG_2_FD_187425 | JGI IMG/M metagenome (GOLD analysis project Ga0209185, IMG submission 187425) | Marine algal microbial communities from Sidmouth, United Kingdom - Sidmouth_Asex2 metaG (SPAdes) (version 2) | ecosystem: Host-associated > Algae > Red algae > Unclassified | place: Sidmouth... | reverse complement strand
GGCCGCGGGGGCCGGGAGGGCGGTGGAATGAGAGGTCTTATTCGTGGTCTGGGTAGGGTCCATGAGGGGTCCTAAGCCGCCCGTTGAGGGATCTGTGTAATTGTCTCATGGATGTTGGCAGATAGGGAGGCGTTACTTGGGGAAGGTGTATAGCACGCGAGCTTCTACGGGGTCTGATGAGTTGACCATCTTGCTTCGGTCGAAAAGCACGATGCTGCGGGTCTGTTCAATCAGGCCGTCTTCGGGTTCGCCGGCGGTGGCGAAGCTGCCGTCACCGTCGGCGTCGCGGTAGCCTTGGACAAGAATGTAGGCTACGAAGACGTCTGAACGTGTTGTGGCGACCTGCGGCAGGGCACCCAGAAACGTGTATCGCTCTTCGGTGTCGTTCTCGATGCCGTCGTCGCTAGTCGGCAGTTCATTCAGAAGGAAGTCAATTCGGGCCGTGTTGGCGGCATCACGTTGGTTGTCACCGGCCAGAGCCTGGGCGTTCGGAACAACAGCAGCGATGGGGTTAAGCATTCGCCAAACTGTGTCAAGGCCGGTTTGCGGGGCTGCGGTGAGCAATGCGTCATTGCGTTCGGTGGTGATGGCCGTGGCCATAGTTCCGCGGAGCGTGGCGTCTGCGAACGGCAAAGCGCTGCGGATTAACTCGGGCTGAGCACCGTTGATGTTCAGGCGGCCCGCTACGGTCTGTTCATTTGAGTCCAGAGCGTCTACGAGCCCGTCTCCGTCGTTGTCGATCCCGTCGCGTTGCGGGCCGACCACGGTGAAGCGGTTGAGTAGAAATGTCGCGTGTGGAATGTCCAGCGGACTATTAGCCGCGGCCGGCAGGGCGGTGATCTGATTGCTGGTTGCAGGCAGCGGAATCGCTGGGTTTTCACCGAAGTTCAGTCGGAAGTAGTCGAACGAGTCGGGGATGGCGGTTGGACCGACCTGGTTGTTGAAGAAGCTGTCGGCGGTGGAGCCGGTCACCCCTTCGCTTCCGGCGCGGACGGTCTCGATACCCATGAGCAGCAGCCCGGCGACTTCGGCCGTCGAACTGAGCGGGGCGTTTCGGACAATGACCTGTTCTTGGTTTGTCGTGGTGATGTAGTCGTTATTTTGCGTGGTGTAGCCTGGTGCGCCGGATTTGTCGGCTTCGCCGAGCAGGTCTTGACGGGCGCCAACTATCGCGGGCGACGTAAGACCATCGAAAAGACCCCGGACGTCCGCGCGGGTGATGTTCTCCGGCGTGCCTAAACCGGTGTCCAAGAGGTCAGCGAGGTCGTTGTTCTGAACGTCCGCCGGAGCGGCCGCACGGTCGAAGTCGTCCGGGAAGACATGGCGGGTTGCGAAGTCAGTGCGACGCATCAGCATCGTGTTCAGCTGGTTGCCGCTGCCGACGGTCGAGTGCTGCATGACGACCGTCGATCCGGCTGCGGGCCCGGGGGTGGCCGCAGCAGAATCAAAGTCGGTCATCGTTGTGAGGTACGAAGCAGGGGTCGCAACCGATGTGTCAACGACTTGAATCCGCTGCGAGCGGAACTGCTCGGGAAGATTGCCGCCATTGTTCAGTGTTCCACCGACTACGCCGACAACCGGAGTGGCGTCGGTGAAGCCGTTGCTATCGTCGGCGAGCCGTGCTGACAGTTCAACGGTGACCGACCCGCCCTTATAAGCGTCCGGATCAGAGGTGGAGCCGCTGTTGTGGCCGGGCCAAACGAAGTCGACGGGGACATAGGTGTAGGTGTAGTCACCGGCGGCGTAGGAGAATGCAACACTGTCGTCGCGGATGAGCGAATCGTCGGGTTCGGCCCCGTCAAATTGGCGCTCGTTTGGTTCTCGTTCGCCATCATCGAAGAGAATTGGGGGCGCAGCGTCTGCGTTCACAATCTGATCTTCGTCGGCGTCAAAGCCCGCGCCCTGATTAGAGTTGCGGTACAGAATGAGAACTTCGTTCGGCTCAAGGGTATCTTTGCGGACGTCGCTAGCGAGTGGGTTCGGGAACGTGGATGCCTGTAGGGCATGGGTCACCAAGTCGGCGAGGTCGAAGTCGTTGCGGACCTGATCGCCGTCGAAGTCGGCGTCTTTAGCGTCAGCCGTCGGTAGCGCCACGGCGTATACGGTGCTGCTAGTGTCCCACCGCTCGGCAAGAGGTGTCGTCGGCGTGATTCCGAGCGGTTCGCCGGCGGTGCCCGCCTGATCATTCAGACCGGGAGAGGGACCCACGGTAAGATGAACATTGCTTAGGCTGATGGGGTAATTGAACGGATTACGGATCTCGATTGCGTAGCCGGCATTTCCAACCCGGTCCCATGTGACGTCGTAATCAGGTTCGCTCGCAGCGTTACCGGGAATTACCTCGGTTGAGACAACTGGTGGTGAGGTCGTCGAGTTAATCTCGTAATTGGCTTGTACGTAGACCTCGGCGATGTACGGGAAGGCTTCAAAACCGACACGGGGGTTTGGGGTGGTCGGTGGAGACCAGTTCAAGCCGCTCGCGGACGTGTCAGTATTAGACCAGCCATTGCCTAGCGGGAAAACGTGCGTGTCATACGGTTGCTCAGGCTGATCATCGTCTGGCCTGAGCATTCCGTTGGCGTCAAGCACCGTCAGAAGATTGTCGGCATCCACGTAGTCTTTCAGACTTGCGGCGAACTGCGTGGCAAACAGGTTCACGTCGAGTTCACCTGCCGCAACTCGATCACCAAAAAGTACAGGCGTTTCGGTATTGCCGGGGTCAGCCGGAGGAACGGTGCCCCCGCCCGCGTTAGGCTCATTGGCGGCGACGGCTTTTGTGGTCGTAAAATCGACGTTGTAGACATCCCGCACGGCCGCGGCCACCTCGGTCATCGCCCGTGCCGAATCGACGATATTTGAAGCGGGGCGTGCCGGGATCGGCGCCATAGCGGCGACCGCGTCTTGGCCAGGGGCGAAAGCGTGGTTGGAGGCGAACGGTTTCAGCGGCGGCCGTCCGGCGACCGCTGCGTCGCTCGCGGGAGGATAATCGAAGACAACTTTGAGTCGATCGTCATTCAAGGGTACTTGAAGTTGCCGAACGGCACCCTCATAAAGACTTTCACGCGGAAGCGGCGGCGTGAAGAGGGCTTCGCCGCTGGCGGTCGTAAAGCGAACACGGGCGTTCGGTGCGCTGAATACTGCGGTAGGAATATAGGTGAAAAAATTGCCTGCCTCAGAATTACTTTCAATCCCAGCGGTCGCAGGATCGTACAAACCTTGCCCGAGCAGCGTCTGAATGCCGCTAGGTATGTCTGGCGCGGCCGTCGGAAGGTAAGGCTTGTCAACATTAGAGCTACGCTCTTCGAAATCGAACGCGCCTCCGCGGTAGCGGAGTTCGACTTCGTCCACGTCTTCAAGCAAATTGATTATACGCGTAGCGGTTGCGGAAGGCCCTGGCACACCCAAGCGGCTTGCCGCGTCTTTCCAATGTTCACGACGTTCGAGTATCGATGAGTCCGCAATATCGCGCCAGCGATTGAAGCCATTCACTTCGTCGAAAATAGAGCTTTCAAGGGCCACGTTTGTGTCAAATATTGCATCAAGGGCAGTCGTTCCGAGATTAACTTCGGTGGGGCTTTCGCTCTGCGGCGCGTCTGTTCCAATCGCCGTAGTATCAAAGTTTCCACCAGGCAACTGAAGCGAACTGGCCGCAGTGTTCAGGTTTAAAAGTGAACTGAGATCGATAATACGAATCGCCGTGAAATACTCCAAACCGTTATTGGAAGCAAAGCCATCTATCCGCTGTAAGCGAGAATCTGGCATTCCGTCGCCGTCGGCATCTACTAACGTCGGGTCCGTAAAGGCGGGAATGTTAAAGTCGATACCTTGACGGAGAGTGCCGCCGTTACCGTACCAGTCCGTTGGGTCATCGCCACGCACTTGCGCTGCATTCAACTGGCGATCGGCAATATCTACTGACGGGGCTGCATTAGTTGCAAACCAGGTGCCATTGAGCGTGCTGATCTGCCGCCACCGCCACTCGCCGCCCTGTAAAAAGGGCGTTGGAGAAGCGAGCCAAGTGTCATCTAAAGCACTACCACGGGCGTCTCCGATGTCGTTACCAGCGACATCGAACACGTCGTACTGCGACGCGTCATTTGTCCACGGCTTATCTAAGGCCTCGGTGCCATTTTCGTAATCGAGAAAAACCCCCGTTACAGGGTTGAAAATATCATCTTTCAGGATTTGGGTGATTTCTTGGACAGCAATATCGCGGGCAGTTAGGCTTATGTCGTCTGCATCCACGAACACACGACGTTGAACTCTCGCGGTCTGCAAATAGACGCCGCCAAGAAGTGCGAGTAGTCCGAGGACAACAACGACAAGCACGAGTACGTTGCCGCGGTCACCCGCGGAGCGGTTCAAACGATATACGGGAAGATTGTTTTTCATAGTAATTGCCTCCTCGGGCGGGGGCTAGGGCAAGATCCGAGTTGGAATCGGACGGTCAATCGGTAAAATCTGTTCGAACCAGATGCCGTTGCGAGAGTCGGTCCAATCGTCGATATCGACGAGTCCGTCATTGTTGTTGTCGATGTTTAAGGGGGAGCCGGAAGCTATCTGTCCCTTGGGATCGTGCAGCCGATAGCGAATACGTACGGCATAGGGCCAGTCGCAAAACTCGGAGGTCGCGTCGCCTGTTGAGACGTCCGGGGGCAGGGGTCCGTCATCATTGGGCACATTGGTAAAATCGAAGCGTGCGCCCGGATCGTCTGGGTCAGTTGACGAGCCTGCCGAGGTAGTTCGAGCCCAAGTTCCAGCCGCCACATTGAATCGTCCCGGATCAAAGCGGTCGTGACGCCAAACAAACCCTTGAGAGGCAGATTGGTTGGGTAAAAGGCCAGGAATTGGATCGACGGATGGGAAGTAGCCGACAGACGGCGGTGGGTACGTGACGGGGCCACGTTCAGCGCGGGGGTCGGCGAGATTTAACGAGGTGTACCAAACGACGTTGCCGTCAGCATCGACATCGACTTGACCATCTGGTGCAAAGGCGGCTTGATAAGCAGTAATCAGTGGTGTCGCCCCCAAAGGAGATGGGGGGCTGTTCGCCCCCCCGCCGCCATACATGTCGGCGGTGAACTCGACCACAAACTCGCTGCAACCATCAATTAAAATGGGAAGCTGCTGCGTAACTCGGAAGGTGGGATAATCAGGCGTGGCGCCGGCCGTGTACTCGGGCGTATCGTTGGCCTGTAACCGTCGTTGAATAAATGTTCCTACCTCTAAGGCCGCTTGCTCATATTCTTCTTCAGTTTGCGAGGTTGCCGTTGAGCCAATCGCCCGAAGCACAGCCGTATTCGGCGTCGTAACATTGGCTCCGACAAGTGCACTGTTTGGATGAGCGTTGAGCGACGAATCATTTTCAAACCGAACATGTGCGTAGTCCGTCAAGCCAGCCGCGAGTTCGTTGTTCACGCCAGTGGGTAGTCCACTGTAGCCGTTGACGGTGGCCATTGGTGTGACGCCAGTAGAGTAGACCAAGCCTGTGAGACCCGGAATGAGCGGCAAGGGAGGGGCTGGGGGAACAAAGGTAATAGTTTCTTGGCCGTCAAGAAACAACGCTTGACGGCCCAACAGCCACTGCAGCGGATCGCGAGTGTCGGAGTCTCGAGTACCGAGCACAAAACTGTCCGCGGTACTTCCGCCATTAGGCACGGTTCCATCGGGATTCAGCGGCAGCAGGTGGCCGTACCAAACCCGCACCGCAGTAGTTTTCCGTTCATCGATGGGAAGCTGGCGAGAGCTGAACTCGTTATCAGAGAACGGTCCCATCGGTTGAAGCATGCCGCGTGCGCGCATGAACCCAATCTGGTCAGATCGTACCATTCGCCGCTCGGATGTACCGCCAGAGGTCGTACCTGTGTTGTTCTTCGGGAGCGCAATATCGAGCCCCTCATTCACCGTACCTGGAATGACGGTCCGCCGACCATCGTCGTTGCCGTCTGTGATCAGTTTGTGAGTGAGTACAAGGAAACCGCCTCCGCCTTCTTGCTCGGAGGGTATTCCCGACTCATGAGGACCAATCATCTGGGTGAAGTCATCACGAAACTGGCTGGCAATCCCGCGTTGCGCGCCGATGACCTCGCCGGTTTCGATACCCAGTGAAACCGCACGACGGGTGTCTTGGAAGATAAAGTTGATTAAGCCGAGCATCACCAGCAAGATGGATAAGGTGACGATCAGTTCGATGATCGTGAAGCCACGGTGGGAGTACCGGTTGGATTCGTATTTGGGGAAGTATCGCGTCATGGGGTCACCGAATTAGGTTCTGCGAATCGGGGCCCGCAACCAACTGAATCAGCTTCGTAAACGAGGTTTGCCCGGACGTGCCTGGGTGGGCGGCCCAGATGTTAAGGATGGGATCTGCCGGACGCTCACTAATGACGCCCCTTATCCTCACGCCGCCGTCTGGCATGGAGGGGAATTCCAGCGGCAAGACCAGCGATTCCACTTCGTAGACGGTGCCGTCGCGGGCGAGAACTTCGTCACCAACCCGAACGATTGGTGCGTTGTCGGATATCACACCGTTGACGCTGTTGATGAAAGCGAAGTGTCGGGGGGCCGGAAAGCCAGTAACTGCGGGGACCGTAACGTCGATCTGGGCAATGCCGGGGATCCGCGAATAGTCGTCAACCAATGGATCAAGGTCGTCGGGGATAGTGTCCAACGTGCTGTCTTGGGGTAAATCGATCGTCAAATCGGTGGCATAGGCGGAAATATTGCCGGAAACCGGACGGAGGTAATTTGCTTTGGGTTCCGACCTTGTCACGAACACGAATACTCCCCACTTACGGTTGTCTAATGCGTCCTCGTCGGTACTTCGATCTTCATCTATGCCGTCCTCATCGAGAAATTGTGCGGGGCCGGAGTCGCTAGCGGGGCGGTCGTTGTAGTCGATGAAAACTGGAGTCCAGAATAAGTTGCGCCCGGCGTAGTCGAAGTGCGACGGAAATGGGGCCGTCGCTGGGTCAACAGTTACACCGTTGCCGTCGGTATAACGGGTCGAATCGAGTGAACCTCCGCTGCGGTCGCGGAGCGACCAGCCCGGGGCGGGGGTGCCAGGTGTGGGCGGGAAGGGGTGGCCGCGGAAGCCGACCGCGAAGCCGCTGCTGAATACGGTGGGCGGCTCACGCGGCGGGGGGCCGGGGACCAGCGGGATGACGCCGCCGTTCTCGGCGACATCAGCGATGGAACGTTCGTCGAAACCGCGGGCGAGGATCAACTGCTTAGCGGACCGGGCGAACTCATCGGCCCGGATCGCTTCGAAGGTCTGCTTCTGAAGCTGGATCGCGGTGGGAAAAATGGCGGCGACTGCAATAAGGCCAATGGCAAAGATGCTGGCTGCGATCATCACTTCAATTAGGGTGAAGCCTCGTTGGGTGCGGTGTTGCTTCATTTTATTCCTGACTCCCCGGAAAACGGCTGATCGTGGGTACGCCCGTGGTACGGGAGAAGAACACGTCGGCGTAGTCGGATTTGGGATTGGCTACATCGGCGGGGTCTTCGTCGATCCGCACGATACGGACCCCAATCACGGACTCGAGCCGGTCAAACGTGCCGATCCTCTGCTTTTCAGTGCCTGGATCGAAGTCGAAGGCGCCGGCGGGCGGGTTGGATGGGTCCCAAGTCGCGGGTCGTGTACCACCCGAACCGGCCGTCCGGTTTGTTTCGTATTGGCCGTCGAGGTCACTGTCGTAGTGAACCAAAAGTGAAGCTCTCGGGTCAGTATTGAAGACCCTAGGGCTCGGTCCGGCAACTAGGTTGCCGTTCTCGTTAAACCGGATAGCAAAGGGCGCCTCCAGAAATTGGAGTTCCCCGGGTGCGGTTGCGATGGGGCGGACGCGGGTGATACCTAATAGACGTGTGCCGGCCGCCTGGCGGATGAAGTCGAAGTCCTCCATGTCGCGGTATCCATTCAGACTGACAGGAGACTGAGCTTCAAGCAGACCGACGCCAACATCGTTGGCGTCTAAGTCGTTAAACGTCAATCGTAAATCACCTACTGCGGCAGGTGTCACCACCAGCGCGGTTCCACTGTAGCCGCCGCTAAAACCGCTGCGAATTGGCGGTTGCTCGCTGGCGGACAGCAGTCGGGTAGTGGCGACAGCCGTGACGAGGGTGTTGACGCCGGAAGCAACCTTGTTGCCATCAAGAATGCGAGCTAGTGCGGGCAGGCCGAGGCCTAGCACGATGCCGATGATTGCGACGACGGTGAGTAGTTCGATCAGCGAGAATGCACGACTTGTGTGGGTGGGGTTACGACAATGCATCACTGCACCTCGAAGCTGTAGAGGTTGTCTTTACTGTCGGGCTGTCCGTCATTATTGGTGTCAGCGGTGCCCTCAGAGTCATTCTGAGCGTTGATCTCACCCCAGACGCCGTCCTTGCCTGCGGAGGCGAAGTAAGGGCGTTTGCGTAGCGGCATACCGTTGCCGGTTTGGTCGGTGCCGCCGTTGTCGGAGCCGGGGTAGTACCGCAGGGGATTGTCGAAACCATCGACGATGGAATAGCCTTCTTGCGAGCCGGCGGTTGCCGCGGGTCGCGCGGCAGGGGTGGAGTCGTCGTAGATATTGACAAAGGCGCCGCCCGCGATCGAGTTGTCATTGACCGAAATCAGTTGCTCAAAAGCGGGACGAGATCCGAAGACCGTGGCAATGACGTATCGGTTGATGGACAGGTAATCCATGGTGGGTTCGGAATCGTAAGGCGTACCAAAGGGGATCACGGGGGCGGTAGGCCGCACCCAGGTGTAGTGATTGCCGACCTGCTCGCGATACTCGGTGGCGGAGCCGGCCAATTGGCCGAGCAGAGTTCTTGTCCTAGCCTCTGCGGCGCTGCGTGACGCACTTCCGCTGATCACCACGCCGATCCCGGCGATGACCGTAATGATGGAGATTACCACCAGCAGCTCGATGAGCGTAAAGGCGTGCGGCCGCCGGGCCGCGGGCCCGGAGACAGGCGGGACGCCTGTCCCGCTGGCTTGTTGTCTGGGTCGGTGTTTCATGGCGATTCTCTCTAGCTTGGACTGCGTCGCTTCGTTCGTCGTTGTCGATCTAACCAGTCTTCCGCGGCGTCGCGTCCCGCGTGATCCGGCCCGCAGGGCCGTGGCGGTCGAGGAGGTCCGCTTGCCGCTTTGGGCGAGCGGGGCGACGAGCCGCCCCCCGTCATGTGATTTTCGCTTTGCGAAAATCACATGACGGACTGCATGAGCTTGACCAGGGGCAGGAACAGGGCGATCACGATCATGCCCACGATCCCGCCCAGCACCACCACCATGATGGGCTCGAGCAGGCTGACCAGGCCGGCGACGGCGACGTCGACCTCTTCGTCGTAGTTGTCCGCGATTTTCAGGAGCATCTTGTCCAGGTCACCGGTTTCTTCGCCGACGTCGATCATGTTGACGACCAGGGGGTCGCAGACCTTGGCTTTGCGGAGGGGCTCGGCGAAGGAGTCCCCCTGGCGGATGCTGGCGTGCACGTCCATGAGGGCGTTGGCGTAGACGCCGTTGCCGGTGGTTTCGCTGGTGATGGTGACGGCGTCGAGGATGGGCACGCCGGCGTTCACCAGGGTGCCCAGGGTTCGGGTGAACTTGGCGATGGTGGACTTGCGAACCAGGCCGCCCAGCACGGGGGTAAGCAGGGTGAGGCGGTCGAAGAAGGCTTTGCCGGGGCCGGTTTTCCGCAGCATCTTGACGCCGAAGAAGATGAGGAAGGGCGAGGCCAGCACCCAGATGATGCCGGGGATCATCTGGTCTTCGTGGTAGGTGCCCTCTTTGGCGCCCAGCACGCCGAGCAGGGAGCCGCCGAGCCACTTGCTCATGTTGATGAGCCAGATGGTGAGGGCGGGCATGTCGGTGTCGAAGTCGTCGAAGATCTCAATGAACTTGGGCACGATGAGGATCATGATGCCCAGCACGATGATGCCGGCGACGCTGATGACCGCGGCGGGGTAGATCATCGCGCTGATGATGCGGGCTTTGAGCCGGGCGGCTTTTTCGAGAAACTCGGCCAGGCGGGCGAGGATGAGGTCGAGCACACCGCCGACTTCGCCGGCGGCGATCATCTTGGTGTAGAGGATGTCGAAGGCCTTGGGGTTTTTGGCGAAGGCGTCGCTGAGCGAGGCACCCGACGAGACGTCTTCGTGGACGTTCTCGAGGGTGTTCTTCATGAGGCCGGGCTTCTGCTGCTGCTCGAGGATGGAGAGCGAGCGGAGGATGGGCAGGCCGGCGTCCTGCAGGGTGGAGAGCTGGCGGGTGAAGAGGGTGAGGTGCTTCTTGCTGACCCCGCCGATGTTGATGGACATGCCGCCGGACTTCTTCTTGCCGCCGGTCCCCTTGGCGGCGCCGCCACCCCCGCCGCCGCCGCCACCCTTCTTGACCTTCTGCTCGCGGATGGAGGTGGGGAAGAAGCCCTGGCTCTTGATGCGTGCGAGCGCTTCTTCGTTGTTGGCGGCGGTGATGGTGCCCTTCTGAGGCTTGCCGGCGTCGTTGAGGGCTTCGAACTGGTAGGTGGGCATGGCGGGGCTCCGGGCTTTGGAGTGGGGTAGGCGTTGGGGGCTGGAGAGCGGGGCGGGGTGCGAGAGCGCTGCGGAGGAGGTGTGAGGTGTTAGGTCCTAGGGGTTAGGAAGAACCTGGCGGGTGGGGGTGGGGGTGATGGGGGGTGGCGTTTTCTGCATCGGGGGTGGTCCATTCGACGCGTGGCTCGACGGAGTCTCGCCCTCCCGGCACGCTTTGCGTGCCCGACGCGGTGCGTCGTGCGGCTCGACGGAGTCTCGCCCTCCCGGTCGCTGCGCGACGGCAAGCTGCGCTTGCGGAATGACGGCGGCCGTCATTCCTCCACCATCGTTTCCTTGACGACTTCGTCGATGGTGGTCAGGCCTTCGTAGAGGGCCATGAGGCCGCCCTGTCTCAGGGTTCGCATGCCGCGTTTGCGGGCTTCGTTGCGGATGAGTTGGGTGCTGGCCTGTTTCATGATGAGGTCGCGGATGTTGTCGTCCATGACCATGCACTCGAAGATGCCCATGCGGCCCTTGTAGCCCGACTGGTTGCAGAAGTCGCAGCCGTTGCCGCGGTAGAGCTGGCGGCCTTCAAGGTCTTCGGGGGTGAGCATGAGCATCGAGAGCTCGTCTTCGCTGGGCGTGTAGGCCTCTTTGCAGCGCTGGCAGACCTTCCGCACCAGCCGCTGGGCGAGGATGCCCTCGATGGTGGCGGTGATGAGGAAACTTTCGAGGCCCAGGTCGAGCAGTCGGGCGATCGAGCTGGGGGCGTCGTTGGTGTGCAGGGTGGTGAACACCAGGTGGCCGGTGAGGCTGGCCTGCACGCCGATCTGGGCGGTGGTGAGGTCGCGGGTTTCGCCGACGAGGATGATGTCGGGGTCTTGCCGCAGGAAGGACCGCAACGCGGCGGCGAAGGTGAGGCCGACCGCGACGTTGATCTGCACCTGCATGAGGCCGTCGATGTCGTATTCGACGGGGTCTTCGGCGGTGAGGATTTTTTCGGAGGGCTCGTTGAGCTCGGCCAGGGCGGAGTAGAGCGTGGTGGTCTTGCCCGAGCCGGTGGGGCCGGTGACGATGACGATGCCGTTGGGCTTGCGGATGAGCTGGCGGAAGGTGTCCAGGTCGTCGGGCCGCATGCCGACCTGTTCGAGGTCGAGATTGACGTTGCCGCGGTCGAGGATACGCATGACGACGCTTTCGCCCCACATGGTGGGCAGCACGGCGACGCGGAGGTCGATGGGCTCGCCGTTGACGACCAGCTCGATGCGGCCGTCCTGAGGCAGGCGGCGCTCGGCGATATCGAGGTTGGCCATGACCTTGACGCGGCTGACGATGGGCAGCGCGAGGTGCTTGGGCGGCGGGATCATCTCGTAGAGCACGCCGTCGATGCGGTAACGCATCTTGAACTCGTCTTCGAAGGGCTCGAAGTGGATGTCCGAGGCTTTGTCTTTGATGCCTTGCAGCAGCACGAGGTTGAGCAGCCGCTTGACGCGGTTGTCGTCGGCCTGGGCGATGAGCTCTTCGAGGTCGACGGTCTTGTTGCCGTCGGCGATCTCGGTGAGGTCTTCGGCACCCGAAAGCTCGGCGACGAGCGAGGCGATGGACTCGTCGTCTTCGCCGTAGTGCTGCTGGATGAGCTTGTCGAGCTGGCCGGCGGGGGCCACCACCGCGGTGACGCGGAAGCCCAGCAGCAGGTGCAGGGTGTCGAGGGCCTGGAAGTTGTCGGCCGACTTCATGGCGACGATGAGCTTGTTGGCGTCCTTGTCGTAATTAAGCGGGAGGATGTGGTTGTTGTTGGCCATCTCGGCCGGGATGAGCTTAAGCACCTCGGGCTCGATGGGCCGGTCGGTGAGATCGATGGTGTCCATGCCCGCCTGGGCGGCGAGGGCGAGGTTGACCTCGTCGTGGCTGACGTAGCCGAGCTCGACGAGCAGCTGGCCGATGGGGGCCTTGGTCTTCTTCTGCAGCTCGAGCGCTTCCTGGACCTGGTCGCGGTTGACGTGACCGAGCTTGGTGAGCACGCGTCCGAGGCGGCGTCCGGAGAGCTCTTTGGTGGACACTTTGCTGGTCTTGGATTCAGCCATGGTGGAAAAGGGGCTGGGGGAGTGGGTGGTGAGGCTGGGGGAGTGGGTGGTGGGGCTGGGGGAGTGGGTGGTGGGTCTGAGTAGAGGGCAGCGTCGCAAGCGGGGGATGCGGCGCCTTGTTGTCCAAGTGTCTGGTGCCCCGGGATTCGCCTGAGGATGGCTAGGGGCGGGAGGGAGCATGTCGGACGGGCCGACGGCGGCACTCGGGAACACGGGATTAACCCGATTACTACTCTATCGTACGGGCAAGGGGGAGGAGATCAAGGGCTTCAGGGTGCGAACAGGGGGGTGGACACTTGGAAGGCGGGCGCAGGCACGCACCCCAAACACCCCTCTGAAGCCCCTCGGAGCCCCCCGCGGATCCCCCCCCCAAAAGACGAGAGAAGTCATTCGCCCCCCCCAACCCCCAGTCATCGGGGTCAGACCCACGACTCGAACCCGGCCGCCCCCGGCGCCGGCGTCGACTGCCACCCGCCACTCCCAGGCAGCAACGCCGTCACCCCAAAGCCTGAGGCCGGGTTCGGGTCCGGGCCTGACCCCAAGCCGTGCAGGGGCCTTGCGGGGCTTGAATAAGCCAGCGACACGCCCCAAGCAGCAGGCGGCCGCCTTATTCGAAGCCCCGGTGGGCAAGGGCCGCGGAGCCAGGTGACGCGGGGCCGCGATGCGGGTTCAACAACGGAAGGGGAAAGCGTTGAGAGATGCCGGCAACGCGCCCCCCGTGGCACCCACGACGCGGGTCGCCGTCAAGGCGGACGGCACACGGAGTGTGCCTGCGACCATCGCAGCCGGGGCAGCCGTGCGTCCTGACCGGTTGCTGCCTTGAAAGTAGCAGGCACGCTCCGCGTGCCGTCCGCGCGGCGCGGGGGCAAGGGTGAGTCGGACAACGAAGAAGCCCGTCGCCCGTGTCGCCGAGCAGACGGGGAGGCGTCGCGCTTGTCTTTCAACGCTTTTCTCTTTTGGGGTTCCCGCTGCATCGCGGCCCGTCGTCGCGCGGCTTCGAAACGGCAGCCCACCGGGGGTTCAAATAAGGCCGCCGTCTTTTGCTTGCGCAAACGTCACGGGCTTATTCAACCCCCGCAACGCCCCGGCATGGCCAGGGGTCAAACCCGGACCCGCTTCCGGCCTTGGGCTTTTAGGCGGGGCCGTGCCGCGCGGGGGGTTGAACGTCGCGGCCGTGGCCGGCGTCGCGGGCGGCCGGAAGCAGGTCGTGGGAATGACCCCGGTGGCTGGGGGTGGGGAGCGGTCGAATGACTGCTCTTGTTTGCTGGCGGGCGGGGGATGAGATGCGGATGTCTTTCAACGCTTTTCTCTTTCGGGGTTTCGGCTGCATTGCGGCCCGGCGTCGTGGGGCTTTGGAGCCACTGCCCACCGGCGGGCGTGATTAAGGCGCACCTCGAATGCTCGGCCGCGTCACCGGCTTAATCCGCCCGCCGCAACGCGCCTGCATGGCCAGGGGTCAAACCCGGACCCGCTTCCGGCCTTGGGTTTTTAGGCGCGGGCCGTGCCGCGCGGGGGGTTGAACGTCGCGGCCGTGGCAGGTGTCGCGCGCGGCCGGAATCAGGTCGTGGGAATGACCCCGGTTTCTGGGGGTGGGGAGCGGTCGAATGACCGCTCTTGTTTGCTGGTGGGCGGGGGTCGTGGCGTTTGGTTGTTTGCGTCAACGCCGTGGCCGGCGTCGCGCGCGGCCGGAAGCGGGTCGTGGGAATGACCCCGGTGGCTGGGGATGGGGAGCGGTCGAAAGACTGCTCATGTTTGCTGGTGGGCGGGCGGTCGCCGCGCGCACAAAAAAGGCCGGTCCGAAGGGGGACCGGCCTCGGGGTGTGTGGGTGCTTTGCGGCTTACTGGGTGATGAGGTCGACGGCGTTGCGGGTGGGCAGCGCGAGGGCGCCGTGGGCCTGGGCGGCGGCGTCGGCGAGGGTCTGGTCTTCGGCGGTCTTTACGAGTTGAAGGACGGCGTCGGACAGGTCGGCGCTGATGAGGTTGCCCGACTGGTTGGCGGAGTGTGCGAGCTGCTGAAGCAGGTGGGGTTGAACGTCGCCGGTGGCGGATACCGCGGCGCTGGCCAGGGCGGCCTGGGCGTCGGGGTCGTCGATGAGGGCGAGCACGTCGCCGGCCCGCTTGGCGACGGCGGGACGCTGGGCGTCGGCGGCGGCGTTGCGGAGGGCGGGCAGGGCGTCTTTGATCTCGAAGACAGTGGGGGCGGTGGCGATGCGGGCCAGCAGGTCGAGGGCTTCGAGGGCGTCGCCGTCGCCGCTGGTGCGGCGGGCCGAGCCCCCGGCGCGTGCGGTGGCGAGGGCGACGGCGGCGCCCAGGTCGTCCTGGCCGGAGGCGACCACGGTGACGCGGGGGTCGTCGGTGAAGCCACTGGCGATCCGGGCCTGCTGGTCGGGCGCGGCGAGGGCGACCACGGGGGTGGAGGCGAGCTTGAAGTTCTCGCCGGCGGTGGTGGCGGCCCGGGTGATGGCGCCCTGGTCGCCTTCGACCAGCAGCAGGTCGACGCCGGGGGTCTGGGCCACGACGTCCGCGGCGGCGGCCACGGACTCGGCGGCGATGGCGCGGTAGTTCAGGCTGCCCGCGGAACTGACCAGGCGGTTGCGGGCGGCCTGGTCGGTGGCGATGATCAGCGCGAGCGGGGTGCCGGTGGTGCGCACGGCGTCGCCGAGCACGGGCACGACGCGGAAGTCGTTGTCGAAGTTTTGCCGCGGCAGGGCGTGGGCCAGAGCCGCAGCGGCGCGGAAACGGACTTCGCGGTCGGGGAAGGTGAGGCCGCGGACCAGCGGCTGAAGGGCTTCAAGGCTGGCGGTGGCCGACAGGCCGGCAATGGCGTCGAGCGCGAGGTCGGCGTCGTTGTCGGTCAGGGCGATGTCCAGCACGTCGTGCAGGCGGCGGGGGCCGGCGGCCATGGCGTAGAACGCGGGGCTGCGGCGGGTGGCGGGGTAGCTGGGGTCGCTTTCGCCCTCGGGCAGGCGGTTCTCGCGACGCAGGTTGGACATGATGTAGAGGCTGAGCGCAGCGTCGAGGTCGGGGTCGAGCGACAGCGCGGTGCGGGCGGACTGCATGGCCAGCACGTCGCCCAGGATCGCGCCCGGGACGGTGACGGGCACGAGACCCGGCTGTCCGGTGACGGTCAGCTGCGGGTCGTAATACCACGACACGCCCAGGTCGGTGGCGGTGTCGTATCCGTCGAGCCCGGCGGGCTGGGCGGTGGCGGTGTCGTAGGAGCCCAGGCCCAGCCGCAGGTAGAGCTCGGCGGCACTCAGCTCGGGCGACACATTGGCATTGGCGGCGATCACGCGGACCGCGGCCTGCGCGGCGGAGCGTGCGGTGGGGTCGGTCTCGGGGTTCTCGATGACCTGCTTGAGCGCGGGCAGCGCCTGGGGGTAGCCGATTTCGGCGAGCACGCGCGAGACCTGGCCCTGGGCCACGGCGTCGAGCCTGGGCAGCGCGGCGGACAGCGGGGCGACCAGGGGGCGGCCGATGTCGGCCATGGCCCGCATGACCTTGGGGTGCAGCTCGGCCCGGTCGTCGTCGACCAGGGCCGAGAGCAGCTGGGGCGCGGCGTATTGGCCGGCCGAGCCCAGACGCTTCGTGGCGTTGGCGTAGGGCCGCTGGCCCTCGCCCAGCAGCTGGATGTCGCGGGTGATGCGGTCTTCTTCGCGGCTGCGGTCGATCCGCGCTTCCTGGATACGCTTCTGCAGCTCGGCCCCCATGGGCTTGAGTTCGCCCATGCGGGCGGTACGCAGGAACACGTTGTCGGCGTTGCGGTCGCTGCCCTCGACGGCGTCGAGGAGGGTGCCGGGGTCGGACTCCAGAAGCGCGGTGGCGGCCTCTGCCGCAAGCTCGGGGCTGGCGATCAGCACGTAGTGGCAGAAGTCGGACCAGAGCTGCTCGGCCCTCGGAGACGAACCGGCCGTGGCCGCGGCCGCCTGGGCCAGCGCAGCGGGTGGCGCGGCGGTCCAGGCCGCCGCCGCGGCGAGGCTGGACGCGACGAGCAGCGGGCGGAGGCGCTGGCGTGAGCGGGAGAGCCGGGGGGATCGCGGCATCGGGGGAGGCTCCGGGGAGGGTCGGGGTTTGGAGGCAGGAGAGGACGGGTGGGGCGGCGGTGCGCGGCGGCGTGCGTCCCCGGCCGGGGGCGCGGCGTGTGCTCCGGGGCCGCACCGCAGCGGTTCAAGCTATGCCCCGGTCCCGAAAGCGTCAAACATTGTGACACCCCGCGGCAGCTCGCCGGGGGAGAGCCCACGCGGACGCCCCGTGGACGGGCGTGGCCGCGTCCGCCGAACCGGCACGTGACGCCCGGGGGTTTGCCAAGCCCGCCCCGGGGCTTCATAATCGTTCAAGACGCGTCCGATCTCTCAAACCCTCCACGATCCGGCGTACCGATCGGCCCGCCGCGCGCACGCCGCGGCGGCGTTCCGAGGTGCGCTGCGGGGACAAAATGCTCAAGTTCAAGGTTTTTTCCGCCGGACAGCCCGCCACGGCCTGGCCGCTGCGCAACGCGTACCTGGTGGACTCGGAGGGGAACGGGGTGCGCGCGGAGATCGGCTTCGCAGACGGGGTGGTGGCCTGTGAGAAGAGCGAACCGGGCACGGCGGTGCTGTGCCTGCAGCACGACGCGGGCGAGCTGGGGCACCTGACGCTGCGGACGTGCCTGCTTCCCGAGCGGGCGGCGCCTTACCTGTTATCGGTCGAGCTGGCCCGGCACCGGCTGATGATGCTCTACAACAAGCTCGAAGACTGGGCGATGTTTGAGCTGGGCGAGGGCCACGTGGTGACCAAACGCGAGACCAAGGCCCGGGCCCTGTTTGTGGAGGCGCTGTCGATCCAGAGCAACGACCCGGTGGAGGCCAGCCGGCTGGCGGATGAGTCGCTGGCCACGGCGCTGGACGGCAGCGAGGAGCTGGCCCTGGCCCACAGCGAGCTGCTGCTGAACAAGCGGGTGGAGACCGGCAGCCTGCCGCGGGCACCGCTGGGCAGCGGCGTGGGTCTGGCGCTGGGCGACGACGAGCGGGTGCGCACCGGGCTGGCGGCGGGCTTTGACTTCGTGCAGCTGCCGTTGCCGTGGAAGGTGCTGGCCCCGGAAGAGAACGAGTACGCCTGGGGGCCGGCCGACGCGTGGGCCACGTGGGCCAAGGCGGCGGGCAAGCCGGTGGTGGCCGGCCCGGTGGTGAGTTTCGAGCCGACCAGCCTGCCGGACTGGCTGTACATCTGGGAGCATGATTTTGAGACCGTGCGCGACCTGATCTACGAGCACATCGAGCGGGTGGTGACGCGGTACAAGGGCGTGGTGAGCGCGTGGAACATTGTGAGCGGGCTGCACGTGAACAGCCACTTCACGTTCAACTTCGAGCAGCTGATGGACCTGACGCGGATGGCCACGCTGCTGGTGCGCAAGCTGCACCCCGAGGCGAAGATCATCGTCGAGCTGCGGCAGCCCTTCGGCGAATACTTCGCGAAGAACCCGCGCAGCATCCCGCCGATGATGTACGTGGACCTGCTGATCCAGTCGTCGATTCAGTTCGACGCATTCGGCCTGCGGCTGCCGATGGGCCAGGCGACCGACGGGCAGTTCACACGCGATCTGATGCAGATCAGCTCGATGCTTGACCAGTTCACCGGTTTCGGTAAGCAGCTTTTCCTGACCGTGGCGGCGCCCAGCGAGCCGGTCACCGAGTTCATGATCGCGGTGAACCCGGCGCTGGGGGAAGAGCCGGTGGACCCGGACTCGGGGCACTGGCGTCGCCCGTGGTCGGAGGTGGTGCAGGGCCACTGGCTGGAGGCGGTGATGCAGATCGCCATGAGCAAGCCTTACGTGGACGCGGTGTGCTGGCAGGACCTGCAGGACCACGGGGCGATCGACCTGCCCATGTCGGGGCTCATCGACGAGGCGGGCCAGCCCAAAAACGCGTTCCGCCGGCTGCTGGCCTTCCGCCACGGGCTGGGTCTGACCGGGCCGGGCGCGGGGGCGGGGCTCGGCGATCAGGCGGCCGGTGGCGGCGCGGATCCGGACGGCGGGGTGGCGGCGGCGGTCTGACCGCGGGTCGCCGCGGGCGGAGGGGGGGATCGGGAGAGACGACGGCCGCCGACGCAGGGATGCGGATGCGGATGGACGCAATGGTTTTCAGGCACGGACGCGACGCTCACCCGCAGCCGAGCCGCTATCCGTGTGTGACGAACCCACAATTCAGAGCTTGGACGCCGGACCCGATGCCGGGCCGGACGCCAAACCTGACGCCGGACTCGACGCCAAACCCGACGCCGGACCCGACGCCGAGTTGCGGCGCGCGGTACGCCGCGGTCTGGTGGCGGTCGTCGCCGTGCTGGCGACGGGGTGGGCGGGGTCGCGGCTGGCCGGTGGCGGACCGGACGCCGTGGGGCAGCGCGGCGTGTTGCACTGGCGGGTGCCACTGGACCGGGCCGGCCCCGCCGACCTGGAGCTGCTGCCGGGCGTGGGCCCCACGCTGGCCTTGCGTGTGGGCCGGGTGTGCGGAGGGCCGGCGACGACCCGGCCCCGCGACCTGCTGCGCGTGCCGCGGCTGGGGCCCACGGGGCGGCAACGCATCGCCCCGTGGGTGGTGTTCGGCGGGACCGAGGCGGTCGACACCGGCCGGGTCGCGGCGTCGCGCCCGGTCCCGGGGGTGGTGGAGGGCCGCGCACCGGCGGTTGCGGTGGCCGCGACCCGCTGAACGGCGGGCGTCGGAGGAGAAGCGGTGAAGCGGCGGTGAAGCCGGTCCGGCGCTTCGGGTTTTTCGGCGCGGCGTGTCGCGGGGTGAGCGGCGTGCTTCCGAACCTCCGCGAGCTCGGTGTCGCGCGTCAGCCCGCCGGGGCCCGCAGCCGCAACCCGGCTTGGGCGACGCCGGGGACCTCGGTGAAGGGCAGCGACGGGGCCGACGCGGGGGCCGGGGTGCACGGGGCCGCTGCGTTTGCGTCGGCCCGCGGCCTGGGCTGGGCCGCGGCGGCCGGCGCGGGTGAGCGCTCGGCGGTCGACTCGGAGGCCGGCGGGCCGAGCTCGAGCCGCCCCTCGAAGCGGGCGCCGTCGCGGGCCGCCAGCTCGGCGGTGGCGAGCACGCCGGCGACGGTGGCGCCGGGGAAGAGCTCGGTCTGCCCGCGGACGGTCACGCCGGCTCCGGCCCGGCCGTGCAGGGAGGCGTGGGCGGCGGAGATTGCGCCGTCGACCCGGCCGGTGACCGCGAGGGTGAGCCGCCCGGCGACTCGCAATTCTCCGGCGATCCGGCCGGCGATCAGGGCATCGCCTGGGGTGTGCACGTCGCCCGAGAGCGTGGCGTGGGCGGGGATCACGGTCGGCTGGGGGGTGGGGGGCATCTGGCTTCGCCTCGGGGGTGGAAAGTGCTTTTGGCAGGGTGCGGCCGGGCGGCCGCGTGCGAGTTATGCGGGCGGAGGTGGACCGCAATCGCGGGGCGGGGTTTGCGAGGGGTCTTCCGGGGGGTTATCGGCCGGGGGCCGCGGGGAGGCGGACATTACGTTCTGACAGGACTCGGGGACGGCCTCCGCGTTGCGGATAGGCTGTGCCGATGGCGGATCCCCGCACGACGCGCGTGCTGCGGCAGCACCTGGAAACCGAGCGGCTGCTGGGCGTGGAGGCGGTGCCGGCCGACGCCGCCACGCTGGCCGCCGCGGCGGACGCGGCGCGGCGCAGCGTGGCGGCGACCCCCGGGGCGACCCCGTCGACGCCGCGGGCCTGGGCGCAGCCGCCGGCGCGGGGCGGCGGGTCCCAGCCGGGCGGCACCCCGCTGTCGGACCTGCCTGGCACGCCCCTGCCCGAACGGGTCGCGGGCGACGCGGCGGCCTCGTTGCGGGTGCTGGACGAGCAGGCGGTGCGCGGCTGCACCCGGTGCGGGCTGCACGCGGGACGCACGCAAACCGTCTTTGGGGCCGGCGACCCGGCCGCGGCGTTGATGATCGTGGGCGAGGGGCCGGGCGCCGAGGAGGACCGCGCCGGGCAGCCCTTCGTCGGCGCGGCGGGCGAGATCCTGGACAAGCAGCTGGCGGCGATGAAGCTGAGCCGCGAGGCGGTCTACATCGCCAACGTGGTGAAGTGCCGGCCGCCAGACAACCGCACGCCGTCGTCCGCCGAGGCCGCCACCTGCGGGGCCTACCTGCGGGCTCAGATCGAGATCGTGTTGCCGCGGGTGATCCTGACCGTCGGCGGCCCCGCGGCGAAGCTGGTGCTGGGCGTGACCCGGGGCATCACCCAGGTGCGCGGCACCTGGCACACGTACGACGGGCCGGGCGGGCCGATCCCGGTGATGCCGACGTTCCACCCCGCCTACCTGCTGCGGGCGTACACGCCGGAGAACCGGCGGCGGGTGTGGGAGGATCTGCAGGCGGTCATGGAACGGCTGGGCGACGGCGCGGGTTAGGACGGCTGGGTGCGTGCACGCCGGCTTGGGCGCGGGCCTGCGACCGACAACCCAAAGCCATCTGGCTCGCTGCGCTCGCAAGTTGAGCGGGTTTTCGCTGTTTCTCTCGAAACAGTCCGGGGCCGCTGCCCACGCCCGCGTTCCGGGCACGGAGGTTTGCGAAGGCACGAAGAAAGGCCATGCACGGCGCGAGTCGCCCGGCTGTCGTCGCCGCTTGCGTCGGTGTCTTCCTTCGTGCCTTCGCAAAACCTGGTGCCCCACGCGTGAGAACGCGCGGGTGTTGGAACTCACCCGCGGCCAGACTTGACCGGGGATCGCTGACGGGTGAGCGCAGCGAACCCAATTGCCTTGTCTGTCTTGTCCGGCGCGCGGATCAAGCCGCCTCGTCGTGAAGCGCGGGGCTCCGTGGCCTCCGGGTCCCGGGTCGCACACCGGCGCGGCTTGGCGGGTCGCAGCGTTCTGCCTCGCGGGTTGTTTGCGCGTACGCTTGCCTCTCGTCCGCCCCTGATCTTTAACTCTTAATCCCCAGCCCCCACGCCATGAAGCACCGGATCGACTCGATTTTCGCCGACCTGCGCGCTCGCGACGCGAAGGGGTTGATGCCCTTCTTCACCGCAGGCGACCCGGACCTGGCGACGACGGCCGCGCTGATCCGCGCGGCCGACGCGGCGGGCGCCGCCGTGTGCGAGTTGGGCTTTCCTTTCTCGGATCCGATCGCCGACGGGCCGACGATCCAGGCGTCGATGCAGCGTGCCCTGGACGGCGGGGTGGACGTGGCGGCGATCTTTGACACCGTCCGCGGGTTGCGCAGCGACGTGAAGCTGGGCCTGGTGGCGATGGTCAGCTACTCGATTGTGCACCGGTGGGGGCTGGAGCGCTTCGTCGCGGAAGCGGCCGACGCCGGCTTCGACGGGTTTATTTTCCCCGACCTGTCGCTGGAGGCCGCCGGCCCGGCGCGGGCGGCCGCCGACGCCGCGGGCCTGACGCTGAGCCTGCTGGTGGCGCCCACCACGCCGCTGGACCGCGCGAGGCAGATCGCCGCGGCGTGCAGCGGGTTCGTGTACGTGGTGGCCCGCGCGGGCATCACCGGGGCCCGGGCCGCGTTGCCTCCCGAGCTGACCGACCGGCTGCGGGTGCTGCGCGAGGTGACCGACGTGCCGCTGGCGGTGGGCTTTGGCGTCAGCAAGCCCGAGCACGTGCGCGACGTGACCGCCGTGGCCGACGCGGCGATCGTGGCCTCGGCGCTGATCGACCGGATGCAGACCGCCGAGCGTCCGCTGCAGGCGGCGACGGACATGCTCCACGAGCTGGCGGGCGGGCTTTGGTAGGGTGGGTCAAGGGGTGGGTCAAGGCTCTGCGCGTCACCGGGCGAACGGGCTTTCGCGCTCGGCGGTGCCGTCGCAGCGCAGCAGCACGGCGGCGTGGGGGGCCACGGTCAGGTCGCGGCCGGTCTCGACCGGGCGGCCGGTCAGCAGGTCGGAGGCAGAGAACGGGGCGGCGGGGTCCAGCCCCAGCAGCGCGGGGTCGACGCTGCCCCACGCGTCCACGGCGCCGCGGTTGATCGCCATCACCGCCACGCGGCCGCTGTGGATCCCGTCGCCCAGCGGCCGGGCCCACAGCTCCAGGTCGCCGTGCACCGCCAGCCGCCGTGCGGGCTGCACCAGCGGGTCCTGGTGCAGCCCGATCAGCGCGGGATTGACCAGCAGGCCCAGGTCGTCGTTGCCCGCCCGGGCCAGGTCGCCGGTGATGAACAGCGGGCTGGCCAGCATGGTCCAGACCGCCAGGTGGGCGTGGCGTTCGACGGGGGTAAGCCCTTCAAAACGCACCGGGCCCAGGTCCGGCGTCGCGCCGGGGTAGGTGGTGCGCCATGCGTCGAGCGAGGCGTCGAGCGAGGCGGTGATCCGGTGGAAGGGCGGGGGCGAGGGCGAAGCGGGGTCGGCCTCGGCGGTGACCCGCCACGCATCGGCGGCGCCGATGACCCAGTCGCCGGGGAACCCGCCGGCGTTGCAGACCAGCACCGCGGCGGGGCGGATGCGGCGCACCGCCTGGGCCAGCGGGCGGAAGCGTGCGTCCACGGGGCCGTCGGCCCCGGACAGATCGACCCGCAGCAACCCGAGGTCGGCCCCGCGAAGCAGGCGGGTGAGGTCGGCGTCGCGGTCGACCGGCAGGCCGGTGTCGGACCGGTGGCTTTCCCCGCCGGGGCCGGCGCGGGTGTCGGCAGACGCCACCTCGGCCAGGGCGGCGGCCCGGATCACCAGGCCGGGCACCAGGTCGCGGGCCCGCAGGGCAAGGGCGGCGGCCCGCAGCCCCTCGGGGAAGCGGGCGGGGTCGGCCCGCAGGGCGCCCTGATCGTCACGCCCCGCGAGCACGTCGGCGGGCAGCAGCACGAAGCGGTAGCCCGACGCGGCGAGGCCCGAGGCCCGCAGCTCGTCGGCCTGGGCCAGCAGGCCCGCGGCGTCGATGCCCGGCGACGCCGCGTAGCCCAGCAACGGGGTCACGGGCCGAAGGGTGAGACCCGCCGGCAGGGTGGGTTCTTCGGCGGTGGCGGGCGTGGGGATCGTCGACCCGGCCAGTACGAACCACACCACCGCGAAGACCGCGAGACCGCGGGCGGGCCACGCGGCGGGAAGGGAGGAGCAGGAAGCGGGACGGGCGGAGCAAGGTGGCATCGCAGGGCAGTGTAATCAAGGCCCGCCGGGCGGCGCCCCCCGGCCCGGCGGCGCGTCACGGCGACGAATCCCGCCCCGACGGATGCGGAGGGGTTCGCGGGTAAAGACGTGGGTAGCGACGTGGGCCTGTCTGAATAAGGTGCCGCCGCGACGAACACACGCCCCGGATCGCGGACGCCCGGCTCCCGGGCGGGTCGCGGGCGCTCGTGCGGCGGCGTGACGGCGGGCAGCGGGCCGCTCGGGGCCTGCCCCGCCCCCCGCCGTCACGCTTGGGCCGATGCCCGCCCCTCCAGCGAAGCGAGCACGTTGACGAGGTTGACGTACGCGTCGTAGGGCGAGTCGTACGGGCTGAAGTAGCGGTGGACCGCGCCGTCGTTGAGCCCCTTGGTGCTCATGTAGTACAGGTGGTCCGAGGTGGTGAGCCGCTTCCAGTCGCGGAGCAGTTCCGGGTCGTCGCTCTGGTGGACCGCGTCGCTCAGCCCGTAGAGGGCCTCGGCGGCCGACTGCTGCAGCGCGTTGCCCAGCCAGGCGGATTCGTCGCGGTCGGTGTCGGCCCAGCTGATGGTCTGGGGTGCCGAGAAGACCTCGACGGGGTCAAACTCGTCCAGAATCTCGCGCGGGGTGAGGAAACGGTGATCCAGTTTCAGCACTTCGGCGGGCAGCCGGTGAAGGAACTGCAGGATGCCGGTGTCGTCGCCGTGGTGCTCGCCGAAGGTCTCGAAGTCCATGAAAAGGTTGCGCAGCGGCGGCGGGTCCGCGGCCGGGTCGGCGTCGCCGCCCAGCGGAGCGGACGCGGGGGCCGTCACCCGGGCGGCGTAGGCCGCGGCGGTGGGGCGTGAACCGGGGTTGCCGAAGCGGAACGCGATGTCGTCGCTGAACACGTGGTGCTTGAGCATGACCGGCAGGCCGCCGGGCGACGCGTACACCCGGCCCGCCGGGCGGCCGCACAGCACGTGGTCGGCGCCCTCGGTCAGCACGCCGCGGTACCGGGCCTGGTCGTCGATGACCTGCGCCAACGCGTCGTTGTAAAGCAGTTCGGTGTTGCGGACCACCACCGGCTGCTGCCCGAAGTTCTCGTCGATCATCGCCCCGTGGTCCTTCAGGCCGCGGACAAAGGCGTCGGGGCTCAGCAGCCCGGTGAGGTCGTGGTGGTAGGTTTCGGCAAGGAACTCGACGCAGCCGGTCTCGGCCAGGCGGCGCAGGTTATCGAGCACGTCGGGCGCGCTGAGCGAAAGCTGCTCCACCAGGGTGCCGGTGATCGACAGGGCGAAGCGAAACTCCCCCGCGTGCTGATTCACCGCGTCGAGCAGCAGCCGCGTGACGGGGCGGTAGCAGCGCAGCGTGACGCGGCGGAGGATCTCCTGGTTCTGGTGGTCGTCGAAGTAGCCGTGGCCCTCCTCGAAAGCGCCGAACCGGCGCAGGCGGTAGGGCTGGTGCATCTGCAGGTACAGGTTGACAACGGTCATGGGCGTGGAGAGTGGGTGAGACGGGGCACCGGGTGAGCGCGAAGGGAACACTCGCGACGAAGAAAGGCCGGACGCGAGTCTAACCGGTGCGGACCCTTGGCGACGTGCGTCGCGCCGGCCCGGCCACCTCCGCGACGCACATGTTCAGACCCACTCGGGCCCCTGCGCCGACGTGGCCTCCTTGCCACCCGCCCACGCCGCGACGCGAAGGTTCAGACCCGCGACGGCTTCTTCCCGGAGGCGGGCTCCTCCGCCTCTTGGCGCACGGCCGGGGAGGGGGTGATGATCCGCGCGCCGCGCCCGAAGCTGAGGTAGGCGTAGCACCACTGAATGAACACGCTGACCTTGCTGCGGAAGCTCACCAGAAACATCAGGTGCACGCCCAGCCAGGCGAGCCACGCCAGCAGCCCGCCGAAACGCAGCTTGCCGAACCAGGCGACGGCCCGCCGCCGGCCGATGGTCGCCATCGAGCCCTTGTCCCAGTAGTCGAAGGACGGGCGCTCAGCCGGCGGCCGGGGCCCGTCTCTCAGCTCGGCGGCGATCAGCTTTGCGGCGTGCTTTCCGCTCTGCATCGCGGCGGGTGCCACCCCGGGCACCTCCTGGCCGTCGGGGTCGGTCAGGCGGATCAGGTCGCCCACGGCGAACACCTCGGGGTGGCCCGGCACGCTGAGGTCTGGCAGCACCTCGATGCGTCCGCCCCGGTCGCGCGGCGCATCGGGGAAGGCGTCGGTCAGCGGGCTGGCCGCGACGCCGGCCCCCCACAGCACGCTGCGCGTTTCAATGCGGGTGCCGTCGTTCAGCTCGACGCCCCGCGCGTCGACGTCGGACACCCGCACCCCCAGACGCACCTCGACGCCAAGGCTTTCCAGCTGGTGCCGCGCGCTTTCAGAGAGCGACTCGGGGTAGACCTTGAGCAGCCGCGGGTTGCTCTCGATCAGCACCACCCGCGCGGTCTTCACGTCGATGCGGCGGAAGTCGCGTTTGAACACGCGGTGGATCAGCTCGGCCATCGAGCCGGCGAGCTCGACCCCGGTGGGCCCGCCGCCGACGATGACGATCGTCATCAGCCGCTCCTGCTCCTGCGTTTCGAGGGTGGTTTCGGCCCGCTCGAAGGCCGTCAGCACGTTGCGGCGGATCCGCAGGGCGTCGTCGAGGGTTTTGAGGCCCGGCGCGTGCTGCTCCCAGTGGTCGTTGCCGAAGTAGCTGGTGCGGCCGCCCGCCGCCAGCACCAGGTAGTCGTACGCCACGTCGCCTTCGGTCGTGAGCACACGTTTGCGGGCGGGGTCGATGCCCGTGACGTCCGCCAGGAGGCTGGTGATGTCGGGCCGGCGCGACATCACCGAACGGATCGGCGCGGCGATGTCGGTGGCCGAAAGCGCGGCCATGGCCACCTGATACAGCAGCGGCTGAAAAAGGTGGTGGTTCTGCCGGTCGATCAGCACGATCTCGGCGCCGCCCGGCCGGCCGCGAAACCGCTTGCAGAAGCTGAGTCCGGCGAATCCGGCCCCGATGACCACCACGTTGGGGCGTTCGGGGTCGGTGGGCTGCTCGACGACCGGCTCGACGACCGGCTCGGGGGCGGGTGCGGGGGCGGGGTGGGGTGCGGGGTCGGGGGGGGAGTGGGACATGCGGATTGGGGGTGCGGCGGGCGGCGGGCGGGCGAGGCCCGGGGCGGCCCAGCGGTCACACACCGCACAGACCCACCCCGACCGGTCGGGCATCGCCACGCCAGACAACGCGCGGCGGCGGGGCAGCGTAGCCTTGCACCGAGGCCGGCGAGGCCGCCCCGTCCCCTTTCCACGCCCCCGCCATGGCCGACCACGACGACAGCCCGACACCCGCCCCGCCCCCCGCGTGCCCCGACGCGGTGCCGCTTTGCGTGGACCTGGACGGCACGCTGATCCGCGGCGACCTGCTGCACCAGTCGCTGTGCGCGTGGCTGGGTGACCGGCCGGGCAGCGTGTGGAGGCTGCCCGGGTGGCTCGCCGCCGGCAAGGCGGCGTTGAAGCACCGGCTGGCCGACGAGGTCGCCGTGGACGCCGCCCGCCTTCCGTACCGCAGGGACGTTCTCGACTGGCTGCGCGCCCAGAAGGCGGCGGGCCGCACGCTGGTGCTCGCCACCGCCAGCCACGAACGCTACGCCCGGGCCGTGGCCGAACACCTGGGGTTGTTCGACCGGGTGATCGCCAGCGACGCCGACACCAACCGGCGCGGTGTGCACAAGGTTGCCGCGATCCGGGCAGCGGTCGGCGAGACCTTCGACTACGTCGGGGACTCGGACGCGGACGTGCCGCTGGTGGACGCCTGCCGGCGGATCACGCTGGTCGAACCCACCGCCGCGCTGCGTGCGGCGGCCCAGGAGGCGGACAAGATCGAACGCGTCTTCCCCCGTCCCGCGGGACCCGGACCCGCCGCGGCCCTGCTGAAGCTGATGCGGCCGCACCAGTGGGCCAAGAACCTGCTGCTTTTCGTGCCGCTGGCCGTGGGCCACCGGCTGGGCGAGCCCGCGCTTCTTTGGGTCGCCTTCCTGGGCTTCCTGGCCTTCTGTGCCGCGGCCTCCTCGGTTTACATCGTCAACGATCTGGTGGACATCGAATCCGACCGGGGCCACCCCACGAAGTGCCGCCGCCCCCTGGCCGCCGGCACCGTCGGCGTGCCGGTCGCGCTGGCGGCGGCGGGCGGGCTGCTCGTCGCCGCCGCGGGGCTCGCGCTGCTGGCCGGTGGTTTTCCCTTCCTGGGCTGGCTGGTCGCCTACCTGGTGCTCACCACCGCCTACTCGTTCGTGGTCAAGAAACGCGTGCTGCTGGACGTGCTGCTGCTGGCCTGGCTTTACACCCACCGGGTCATGGCCGGCGGGGCGGTGGTCGGCATCGTCCTCACGCCGTGGCTGATCGCCTTCAGCTCGTTCGTGTTCCTGAGCATCGCCTTCGCCAAGCGCTACGCCGAGCTGAAGCGGGCCGCCAGCGATGACACCGAGCGTAACCCCCGCCGCGGCTACCGCGCCGACGACCTGCCGCTGATCGGCAACGCCGGGCCCGCCGCGGGCATGGCCGCCACCCTGGTGCTCGCGCTTTACATCCAGAGCGACGACGTGGTCAGCCGCGACCTGTACGGCCACCGGGCGGTGCTGTGGCTTATCCTGCCGCTGTTCCTGTACTGGATCCTGCGGGTGTGGCTTATTGCTTTCCGCGGCGACCTGGACGAGGACCCCATCGCCTTCGCCATCCGCGACCGCATGTCCTACGTTTGCCTGATCGCGGCGGCGGTGGTGATGATCGTGGCGACGTAGTCGGGGTTGGTTTGTCAACGAAATCCGGATTGAACCGCCAAGACGCCAAGGGCGGTAAAGAAGGCACCTGTCGGGCAGGTTCGGCCACGGGTACGACGGGGTCGAACCGCTTGGCGAAGATCTCCCTGGGATGGCACTACCCATCCCGCAGGTAATGAACGGGTATCGGTTCCGCGATCAGTCAGTGCCGATCTCGATTTCCTTTGCCTTCCTTGGCGAACTTGGCGTCTTGGCGGTTAAAAATGCTTCGTTGTCGCCAGTAGGCGTCCGGTCGTACTTCACCGACGTTCATATACTGCCCGGCTATGCCCACCCCCACCGCCGATCAGGTCCGCCAGCAGTTCATCGACTTTTTTGTTGAAAAGGCTGGCCACACCGCCGTGCCGTCGTCGCCGGTGGTGCCGCACGACGACCCCACGCTGATGTTCGCCAACGCGGGCATGAACCAGTTCAAAGACGTGTTTCTGGGTACCGGATCGCGGCCGTTCTCCCGGGCGGTGGACACGCAGAAGTGCATCCGGGCCGGGGGCAAGCACAACGACCTGGACGACGTGGGCATCGACACCTACCACCACACGTTCTTCGAGATGCTGGGCAACTGGTCGTTTGGCGACTACTTCAAAGAGGAAGCGATTCACTGGGCGTGGGAGCTGCTGACGGCGCCCGACCGCTGGGGGATCGACCCCGAGCGGCTGCACGCGACGTACTTCGAGGGCGACCCGGCCGAGGGGCTCGAGCCGGACCACGAAGCCCGCGACCTCTGGCTGAAGGTGCTGCCGCCCGAGCGGGTGCACCCGGGCAACAAAAAAGACAACTTCTGGGAGATGGGCGACACCGGGCCCTGCGGGCCGTGCAGCGAGCTGCACTACGACCGCAGCCCCGGCAAGGACGGCGGGGCCATGGTGAACGCCGACGGCCAGGACACCGTGGTCGAGATATGGAACCTGGTGTTTATCCAGTACAACCGCCTGCAGAGCGGGGACCTTGACCCGCTGCCGGCCCGGCACGTCGACACCGGCATGGGATTTGAGCGCATGGTCCGCGTGCTGCAGGGGGTGACGAGCAACTACGACACCGACGTGTTCGCGCCGCTGTTCGACGCCATCCGCGACGCGACCGGGGCCCGGGCCTACGTGCCCGGCGGCGACGGCGACGCGCTCACCGACCCGATCAACGTGGCCTACCGGGTGATCGCCGACCACATCCGCACGCTGACCTTCGCCCTGGCCGACGGCGCCCACTGCGGCAACGAGGGACGCAGCTACGTGCTGCGGCGGATTTTGCGGCGGGCGGTGCGCTACGGGCGGCAGACGCTGAACGTGAGCGAGCCGTTCTTTTACAAGCTGGTGCCGGCGGTGGTCGCGAACTTCGGCGGGCAGTTCCCGGAACTGAAGGCGTCGGCCGACGCGGTGGCGAAAGAGATCGAAGAAGAAGAGGTCGCCTTCGGCCACACGCTGGACCGCGGGATTGCGCTCTTCGAGCAGGCCGCGGCGGGGCTCGCGGCCGGCGGACAGATCGGTGCACAAGACGCGTTCGTGCTGTACGACACGCACGGCTTCCCGCTGGACCTCACCCAGCTGATGGCCGGCGAACGCGGGCTGACGGTGGACGAATCCGGCTTCAACCAGAAGATGGACGCCGCCCGCGAGAAGTCGCGGGCCGGCGCGGCCGGCGGCGACGCCGCGCGGCAGAGCCTGCTGGAGGGCGTGCAGCAGGGCCTGGACGCCGGCTGGTTCGTGGAAACCAACTTCACGGGGTACGAGGCGAGCGAGAGCCCGCTGCAGAAGAACACGCTGCACCTGTTCCGCCTGGCGTCGACCCCCCGCGGCGACGTGTACGAGTCGGCCACCGGGGCGGCCGCGGGCGACGAGGTCGCGGTCGTGTTGCAGATGACCCCGTTCTACGCCGAGGCCGGCGGACAGGTCGGCGACACCGGCAGCATCCTGGTGCGTCAGAGCAACAGCCCGACCGGCGGGGACGTGACCCGCGTCAAGGTCGAGGACACGATCAAGATCGGCGGCGTGCACCTGCACCTGGGCCGGATCACCGGCGGCCGGCTGGAGCACCTGGACGGCACCGTGTCCGCCGCGCTGGCGGTCCACGCCGATCGCCGGGCCATGATTCAGAACAACCACACCGCCACCCACCTGATGAACCGCGCCCTGCGCGACCGGGTCAACGACCAGGCCAATCAGAAGGGCTCGCTGGTCAGCGACGAGCGGCTGCGCTTCGACTTCACCCACGGCGGCGCCCTGAGCGAGGACGAGATCGCCGCGGTCGAGGACGACGTGAACCGCGACATCGCCGCCGACGAGCCTGTGTATGTGGACGTGGTGCCGCAGGAGCAGGCGCTGCGGATCAACGGGCTGCGTGCGGTCTTCGGCGAGAAGTACCCGCCCAACGTGCGGGTGGTCAGCATCGGCGTGCCCGTGGCCGACCTGCTGGCCGATCCGGAGAGCGAGAAGTGGGCCACCCGCAGCATCGAGTTCTGCGGAGGCACCCACCTGCCCCGCACCGGGGTGGCGGAGGCCTTCACGATCATCAGCCAGGAGGCCGTGGGCCGCGGCGTGCGGCGGCTGACGGCCGTGACCGGCCCGGCCGCGGCCGCAGCGCGGTCCGCGGGCGAGCAGCTGCTGGGGCGCGCGAAGGCCCTCGCGTCGGCCGCGCCCGACGCGCTGGCCGCCGAGGTGGAGGCCGTGACCGCCCACCTCGGATCGGCCGTGCTGCCCCTGCGCCACGCCGCCGCCGTGCGGAACGCGCTGGCCGGGGCCGGCACGCGGCTCAAAGAGATCCAGAAGGCGGCCGGCCACGCCTCGCAGGCCCAGGTGGTTGCCGCGGCCCAGGCCGCCGCGACCGCATACGCGGGCACGGGCCCGCTGTGCGCCGTGATCGACCACGCCGACGGCAAAACCCTTCGGACCGCGATGGACGTCATCCGCAAGCAGCACGCCGACGTCTCGATGATGCTGGCCGCCGTCTTCGGCGAGGGCAAGGTCGCGCTGCTCGCCTCGGTCCCGCCCGCCGCCATTGCTTGCGGCCTGAAAGCCGGCGACTGGATCAAGGCCGTGGCCCCCGTGGTCGGCGGCGGCGGCGGCGGCAAGCCCGACCAGGCGATGGCGGGCGGCAAGGACCCGTCGAAGGTCGGCGCGGCGCTGGAGGCGGCCGCCGCGTTTGCGGCGGAGAAGTTGGCTTAAGAATGTGTTTGTAAACCTCGCGGGCCTGCGGGACGGCGAGCATCGCCGCTCGCTTCGTTGGCTCACCTCCCCGCAGCTACGGCTGGGGCTCGATTCGCCGCCTCGCGAGCGACGACGCTCGCTCGCCCTCGGCTTCCACGAGGTTTACAAACGCATTCTTAGCGGCCCGTACCTCTGCCGGCCGCTCGCTCCTGTCATCATTCCCGCGCTGGCGGGAATCCAGGCGGAGTGACGCGGGGACGTGCAGCGGGCTTGCGGTGACCCGCCGCCGTGCGACGCGCTGGATTCCCGCCTGCGCGGGAATGACGGTGGGGCCTGTCCATCAAGACTTCACGTCACCGCTCCCGGGGTCCGGGGGCGGAGCCCCCGGTCTAAACGGAAGGCGCGGTCGCGTCCGCTTTGGGACGCGACCGCGGCGCCCCGTTAGAATCGCCCCCATGCCCCGCATCAACGACCACTACCTCAAGCTCCAGGCCGGCTACCTGTTCCCCGAGATCGGGCGCCGCGTCTCCGCGTTCGCCGAGGCGCACCCCGAAGCCAGGCTGATCAAGCTGGGCATCGGCGACGTGACCGAGCCGCTGCCCGAGGCCTGCCGCACCGCGATGATCCGCGCGGTCAACGCGTTGGGCAAGCGCGACAGCTTCCACGGCTACGGGCCCGAGCAGGGCTACGCCTGGCTGCGCGAGGCGATCGCGGAGAACGATTATGTCGCCCGCGGCTGCGAGATCGACGCGTCGGAGATCTTCGTCTCCGACGGCAGCAAATGCGACAGCGGCAACATCCTGGACATCCTTGCCTCGGGCACGGCCAATCGTTTTGCGGTGTGCGACCCGGTCTACCCCGTTTACGTCGACACCAACGTCATGGCCGGCAACACCGGCGAGGCCACCGGCTCGCGCTACGCCGGGCTGGTCTACCTGCCCATGACCGCGGCCAACGCCTTCACGCCCGCCATCCCCGACGCCCCGGTCGATGTGGTTTATCTGTGCTACCCCAACAACCCCACCGGCGCCGTGGCCAGCCGCCAGACGCTGACGAAGTGGGTCGACTGGGCCAACGCCCACGGCACGCTGATCCTCTTCGACGCCGCCTATCACGCCTTTATCACCGACCCCGACATCCCCCACTCGATCTACGAGATCCCGGGTGCCCGCGACTGCGCGATCGAGTTCCGCTCGTTCTCCAAGAACGCCGGCTTCACCGGCACCCGCTGCGCGTTCACGGTGGTGCCCCGCGGGCTGACCGGCAAAGACGCCGACGGCCACGACGTGGCCCTGCACGGCCTTTGGAACCGGCGGCAGTCGACCAAGTTCAACGGCGTGTCCTACATCGTCCAACGCGGCGCCGAGGCGGTCTACAGCGAGGAGGGCAGGTCGCAGGTTGCCGAGCTGATCGCGTTCTACCTGGAGAACGCCCGGCTGATCCGCGAGGCCTTGACCGACGGGGGGATGGACGTACACGGCGGGGTCAACGCTCCGTACGTCTGGATCAAGACGCCGGGTGGCGCGACTTCGTGGGACTTTTTTGACACGCTGTTGAATCAGTGCCACGTGGTGGGCACGCCCGGCAGCGGCTTCGGCGCCGCGGGCGAGGGCTACTTCCGCATCTCGGCCTTTAACAGCCGCGAGAACGTGGAAGAGGCCCTGGCCCGCATCGCGAAGCTGAAAGGCTGATACGCGGATCCTTTGATTCTGACGCGACGCAGTGTGAGGTTTCAGTTGACCGGCGATCCCCTGAGACACGCGAGCCGCCACCGCGAGGGATCCACTGCGTGTGGCGTGACGGGCGGCGGAGCGGATGCCTTTTCACCCCCGGACCCGCCGGCGGACTTCGTGTTCGACCGGGAGGTCGAAACGTTTCTGGCGGTGTGCCGGACCGCGTCGCTGGCCACGGTCGGCAGTGGCGGCTTGCCGCACAACGCCAACGTGCAGTTCGCCCACGGCGGCGGGGCAGCCGACGGCGGCGGACCCTTCGACTTGTGGTGGGTGTCGTCACCCGCCAGCGACCACAGCAAGGACCTCGCCGCACGGGCGTACGCCGCGGTGACCGTTTACGCCCACGCCGACGCCCCCGACCAGATCCGCGGGGTGCAGGCCCGCGGGCGGGTTCAGCCGCCGCTGTGCCCCGGCGACGCGGGATACGCCGCGGCCCTGCGCCGCTACGTCGCGAAGTACCCCTTCGCCGGCGGCCCGCCGTTCAACGCGGCGGTCGCCCGGCAGGGGCTCTACCGCTTCTGTCCCGACTGGATCCGTTGGATCGACAACCGCCGCGGGTTTGGCTGGAAGGTCGAGCGGTCGCTGAAAGGCAGCGCTCATCCGGGTTTTTTGTAACCCCGGCTGCACCGCACTTGCACGCGAGACGAAGCGATACGGGTTGAACCGCAAAAACGCCCGGGACGCCCGGGACCCCGGGGAAGGCCGTGGCCACCCGGGCCGGGGGAAACGGCTGAACGAGACAGGCCCGTGCGGAGCGTCCCGCGGCGCTTTCCGACTAAATACCGCAGACCATCGCATTGATCGGACCTGCCCGATCTGACGCTCCTGCCAGGTGCCTTGTCCGGCTTGCCCGGCGCTCCGGGCGTCATGGCGGTAAGAAGTGCCTTGACGCCTCGGCAGGCATCCCAACCACACCCGGTGAACCAGCACCCGGCCGGGGGTGGCGGAGGCGCGCGGGCCGGCCACCGATCGACCCGCGGGTGACGCTCGCGGAAGGTCCGCATGAAGAGCGGTTACACTCTGGGTGAAAGTCATTCGGCTTCCCGTTTTATTTATTCATTGTGCCCTCGCCCCGGAGTCCCGCCCCGATGGAACGCCTTGCCCTGCAGAACCGTTTTCTGGACCTGATCGACGTGCTGCTGCCCGCTCGCGGGCGGCGCGACGGATGGTCGGTGACCGAGGCCCACGTGTTTGCCCGCATTGTGCTCGACGACATCTACGGCGGCTGCTACACCCAGCACCTGCCGCGGCGCGTGCGGGCCCACGAACGGCTGAGTGATGCGCAACTGACGCTCGCCGTCAACGTCGCCGAGCGTCTGTTTCACGGCGACCGCGAGCAGACCCTCCGCATGCACGAGCGTTCGGAACGCTGGCACGCCGCCGCGTTGCCCGCCCCAACCGGTCAGCGCCGGCCCCACCGCCCGCACGGGCGCAACGTGCGCCCCGCGGCGGCGCGGGTCATCGGATGACCCGCACGGTCGGGTGATCCGGGTCTGACGATTCAGTGATTCCGCGCCTGACCGGAGCCCGCGTCACCTCGTGTCGCGCGGCGCCGATCCGTTCATCGCCTGATCACGAAACCGCCAGATGGCGCATCCAGTGATCCACCAGCACCAGCAGCACCATGGCCTCGGCCATCGGCACGAAGCGCGGCAGCAGGCACGGGTCGTGTCGCCCGCGGGTGGCGATGACCGTTTCGTTGCCGTCGCGGTCGACGGTGGGGCGGTCCTGCGGGATGCTGCTGGTGGGCTTCACGGCGCAGCGCAGCACAATGGGCATGCCGTTGGAGATGCCGCCGAGCATGCCGCCCGCCCGGTTGGTGTGGGTGCCGATCGGCGGGCTCTTGCCGGGCGCGGGCACCAGCGTGTCGCAGTGACCTGAACCGCGTGCCTCGGCCACGGCGAAGCCCTGGCCGAACTCCACGGCCATCACCGCGGGCAGGCTGAACATTGCCTTGCCCAGGTCGGCCCGCAGCTTGTCGAAGACCGGTTCGCCCCAGCCTGCGGGCACACCGGTCGCCACCACCCGCGCCGCACCGCCCACGCTGTCCTGCCGCTTGCGGACGTCCTTGATGAGCTGTTCCATCTGCTCGGCCGCGGCCGGGTCGGGGCAGCGCACGGGGTTGGCCTCGACCTGTTCCAGCGTGACCGCGCCGGGGTCGGGAATGTCGGCGTGCAGCTCGCCCACCTGGTCGACCATGCCCAGCACGCCCACACCCAGGCGCTCGGCCAGCAGCTTGCGGGCGATCGCGCCGGCCGCGACCCGGGCGGTGGTTTCGCGGGCGCTGCTGCGGCCTCCGCCGCGGTAGTCGCGCCGGCCGAACTTCGCGTCGAAGGTGAAGTCCGCGTGGCCGGGGCGGTACTTGTCCTTGATGTCGCTGTAGTCGCGGCTGCGCGGGTCCTGGTTGCGGATCAACACCGCGATGGGGGTGCCGGTCGTCAGACCCTCGAACACGCCCGAGAGGATCTCGGGGTCGTCGTCTTCTTTGCGCGGGGTGGTGATGCGCGACTGACCGGGCTTGCGGCGCTGCAGATCGGGGATCAGGTCCGCCTCGGACAGCTCCAGCCCCGGCGGGCAGCCGTCCACGATCACCACGTTGCCCGGCCCGTGGCTCTCGCCGGCGGTGGTTACGCGAAACAGGGTTCCAAAAGTGCTTCCGGCCATGGCGAGAGTGTACGGCGGCTCGGCGCCGGGTACGCGTCCCGCAAAGCCGCAACGCGAACCCGCCTTCTCGTCCGCCGCGGGCTGCGCCCGGGTGGCAGCTCGGCGCCGGATCCACGTTCCGCAAGGCCGCAACGCGTACCCGCCTTCTCGTCCGCCGCGGGCTGCGCCCGGGTGGCAGCTCGGCGCCGGATCCACGTTCCGCAAAGCCGCAACGCGTACCCGCCTTCTCGTCTGCCGCGGGCTGCGCCCGCCGAGCACTTTGTGGCGTGGGGCTCGGGCGGTTTTCGTAGGGTGGGTCAAGGGCTGCCGGACCCACCGTTGACCGACTCCACGGGGCCTTCGGCGTCACGTCTCGGGTTGGCGGGGGTCGCGGCGCGGTGGGTCCGCCGAGCCTTGACCCACCCTACGAAAGACAGCTCGTGTCCGTCGGGGCCTCACCCGGCGACACGTGTTCGACCAGCGCGTGCGCCCGCTTCACCGCCGCCCGCGCGGCGTCGAAGGGCTTTGCGCCCGAAACGATCAGGTTGTCTTCGCCCGCGACCGCGCCCAGCCCAAACGCAATCATCCGCTCGCGCATCCGCGGGCGCAGGCCGCAGAGGATCAGGTGTCGGTCTTCGCCGCGCATCTGGCGGGCGAAGGCCTCAATCGTGTGCATCACCGTGGCATCGACCATGTGCGTGCGCTTCAGCCGCAAGATCAGCACGTGGACTTCTTTCTGCGCCAGCACGCGGATGAAGCGATCTTGCAGGTCGTCGGCCGAGGCGAAAAACAGGTTGCCCTCGATCTGCAGGAAGCTGACCGCGCGGCGCGGGTCGCACGCAGCGTTGGCCCGCAGCGGGCGCTCGGTCCAGCCCGTGGGACGGCGCGGGTCGTCGTCGCCTCCGCCGACCATCTCGGTGATGTACAGCTGCCGCGCCCGGCGCAGGTAGAGCGCCAGGGTCAGGAACACGCCGGTGAACACCGCGATCTCCAGCGGCAGCGTCAGGGTGGCGGCGAAGGTGGCCACGCACACCCACAGGTCGGCACGGTTGCTGTGCCGCAGCTTGCGCACGTAGTCAAAATCGATCAGCCCCCAGGCGATGGGGAAGAGGATGGCCGCGATGCTGGCCATGGGGATAAACGCCGCCGCCGGCGCTGCGAGCAGGAACAGGCCCGCGGTGATGAACGCGGACGCGACCGCGGCGAAGCGGGTGCGGGCCCCGGTCTGCTGGTTGAGGGCCGAGCGGGAGTAGCTGGCGCTCGACGGCAGGCAGCGGAAGCAGCCGCCCAGCACGTTGGCGACGCCGATGGCCAGGAACTCCTGGTTGGGCTCCACGCGGTGGCCGGTCTTCGCGGCCAGGGTCTTGCCGATGCCGCAGACCTCGATCATGCCCACCAGTGCGATCGCGAAGGCGGGCGCCACGAGTGAGCGGTAGGCGTGCCAGTCGAAGGTCGGCGGGGCGAAGGCCGGCAGCCCCGCGGGCAACGCGCCCACCCGCGTCAGGTCCGCGTCGGTCCACCCCATCAGATAGACGGTCAGCGCGCCGGCCACAATCGCCAGCAGGTAGCGCGGCAGCCACCCGGCGACCCGACGGCAGCCCACCGCCACCGCCAGGCTGACCAGTCCCACCGTCACCGCCGGCCAGGCCGGGACCGCGCCGTGTTCAAACAGCGCCTGACCGATGCGGTGCAGCTTGCCCAGCGCCCCGCCCAGCCCGCTCTGCGTGCCCGCCAGTTCGATCCCCAGAAGTGGCGGCAGTTGACCCACCGCGATCAGCACCCCCGCGCCCGCCGAGAAGCCCACGATGACCGACCGGCTGACGAAACGCACCAGCTCGCCCAGCCGCCCGACCGCAAAGGCGATCTGCATCAGCCCCGCGAACAGCGCGAGCATGGCGGCGGTCTGCACGCGCTCGGCGGCCGAGGCGTCGCCGTCGCCGACCGCCAGCGCCACCAGCGCGCTGGCGGTCAGCAGGCTCATGGTGTTGGTCGGGCCCACGTGCAGCTGCGGGCTGCCGGTCAGCAGGCCGCCCACCAGCGTGACCACCACTGCGGTGTAGAGGCCGTAGACCGGCGGCAGACCCGCGATGGTCGCGAAGGCCATCGACTGCGGCACCGCCACCAGCGCGACGGTGACGGCGGCCAGCAGGTCGCCCCGCAGGAAGCCGGGGCGGTAACCCCGGGCCGCGGCGGACAGCGAGCGTGCGGTGGTCAGCAGCGGCCCCAGTGCCGAACGCCCGCCAGCCCGCCAGGGCGCATTGTCCGTCGGCGCAACGCCCGTCGCGGGCCGGTCGGCGCCGGGCGTCGGGGGAGCGGTTTCGTCCGGGGCGGCCATGGGGCCAGCCTAGTGGATCGCCCGGACGCGCTTCTGCCACCCGTCCGATCCGGCCCGATGGGCGGCGGCCGGACGTCCGCTCCACCGCGACCGTTATCAGACCCGCGGCGTGTCCCCCGCGACGGCCGCGCCGGAGGCGAAACGCCGGCCGCGCGTCAAGTTCCATTGCCGGCCGCACGGGCGGCCGGTTCGGTCTGTGCCGCCGGGCGCGGTGCTGCGGCCGCGTCTGCGGGCCCGGGGGCCTTAAGCACGCGCGGGTTCGGCCCGATCGCCCCGGAGTGAGTTCGCGCCCGCCTCTGGCGGTGCCGCGTCTCGCCCCCGGCCCCCCGGTTCCCGCGGCGGCCCCCGTCCGAACCAGCATCCGATCCAGGACCCCCACCCATGGCCCGATCCCGCCGCGTCAAGACCGACCTCGAGCTGTACCTCAAGCAGATCGACGAGTCGCCGCTGCTGAGCGCCGACGAGGAAAAACACCTCGCCCGCAAGATCATCAACGAGGGCTGCATGGCGTCGCGCGAGCACATGATCCGCAGCAACCTGCGGCTGGTCGTGGCCATCGCCAAGCGTTACATGCACCGCGGGCTGCCGCTGCAGGACCTGATCGAAGAAGGCAACGTGGGCCTGGTCAAGGCCGTCGAGGGCTTCGACCCCGACATGGGCGCGCGGTTCAGCACCTACGGATGCTGGTGGATCAAGCAGGGCATCAAGCGGGCGCTCATCAACGCCGTGCAGCCCATCCACATCCCCGCTTACATGGTCGAGCTGATCGCCAAGTGGAAGCGTGCCAGCCGGCTGCTCGAAGACAAGCTGGGCCGCACGCCCACCGTGCAGGAGCTGGCCGAAGAGATGGACCTGCCCGCCAAAAAGGTGCGCATCATCAAAAAGGCCGTGAAGGCCAGCCGCCGCCCCAGCCAGACCGGCAGTGGCGCCGACGGCGAGGGCCCGATGCTCAGCGAGATGGTGGCCGACTCGCGCACGCCCAGCCCCGAGGACCAGGTGCTGCTGGCCGACGACCTGGAAACGATCGGGCACCTGCTCGAAGCCATCGACGACCGCGAGGCCAAGATCCTGCGGCTGCGTTACGGGCTGAACGGCGACGAGCCGCTGACCCTCAAAGAAATCGGCGTGCACGTGGGCCTCACCCGCGAGCGCGTGCGGCAGATCGAGATCGAGGCCCTCAAGAAGCTCAACGCCCGTCTGGAAAGCGACCGCCCCCTCAGCGCCGCCCGCGCCCAGGTCAAGGCCAAGGCCCGCGCCGCGGCGCGGGCGGCGGGGTGAGCCGCGCACCGGAGGCATCCCCTCTTGCCTTTTTGGCGGGGAGGGGGATCGACAGGTTGGGCACCGCGAACGATCTCCACATCCCGGCGCACCCGGTGGCTTCGGCGGCCCGCGTGCGTGGCGTCTTGGGGTGGGGGGGAACTGACGTCTCGCGGGTCCGTTCGGCCAGCCGCGCAAGAGGCCGCGGCTCGGGCAAGAACTCGCAGACACCCAAGGCAGGATCTCACGCAAAGGCGGAAACAACGGACCTGCCGGGAAGCCTGCGGTACAAAGGCGACGAACACGCGATCGAACCCAAGCTCAAAGGCGGATGGTCTGCGCCGCCGGCCGTGGGTCACCATCCCACTCGCCCTGACGTCCACGCCTCTTCCTTTTGCGCCCCGGCGCCTTTGCGTGAGACACGGCCTGAAAAACGGGTCAATCTCAGGACCGGCTCACAGACTGAGCCTCCACCCGGGCACCCGGAGTCCGTGGGTTGCGTCGGTTGCCTTCCTCCGTGTCCTCATCCGGTCTCGGTGCCTCATGTGTGAGAACCCCCTAAGCAGTCGGGTCGCTTAGATCAGGGCAAGACCATAGATCACTCACTCGCGAGCGCAGCGAGCCCCATGCCTTGAAAAGGTCTTGTCTCACAACCCCGAGTCAGTCGGGTCGCTGCGCTCCCGAGTTGAGTGGGCGGCGCGATCTGCGACGAGATGGGCTTCATCCGTTTCACGCGTCCCGCGACCCCTGCACCGAGATCGGATGAGGGCACCGAGGAAGACATCGCGCGGCGCGGGATCAAAAAACGCGTGGGGCGGCGGCCCGCACGTCTCGCCTTAGCAGTCCGTTGAAATACCCCGCGTAAGCCGAGGGCGAGCGAAAACGATCGCTCGCAAGGCGACGAAACGAGCCCTAGCCGTAGCTACGGGGAGTTGAGTCAACGAAGCGAGCGATTGTTTTCGCCGGCCGCAGGCACGCGAGGTATTTCAACGGGCTGTTAGCCGAACACAGATACGGTCGCGGGGGTGCCGGCGACATCAATCGCGTCACCTTCCGCAGGCGCCGCGGACGCGTCCACCACGGCCAAGACCACGCTTCCGCCACCCGGCAGCGCCGCGGCGCTCGTCACCTGCCCACCGGCGACGGGGGATCCCGCGGCGGGCGGGTCGCCGGCCAGGGTCAAGCGGATCAGTTCTTTGGGGGCGCCGTCGGCGGCGATCTTCTCCAGCACGTCCTGACCGACGAAGCGCGGCACGGGCACGCCCGAGTCGTCTTGGTGCTTGTCCAGGTCCACGGCCCCGGCCAGCCCCAGGCTCAAGGGGTCGGCGTCGATCCCCGGCCCGAACTCGGCCCCGGAGGCCGGCAGCCCGGCCTCGACCCGCAGGCTCTCGCGCGCCAGCAGACCCGCCGGCTTGATGGCCGCGGCCTCGCTCTTGTCTTTCAAAAGCAGCTTGATCGCCATCGACGCCATGTGGGCGCCCAGCAGCACCTCGACGCCGTCGCCGCCGGTGTAGCCGGTGCGGCTGACGGTCATCTTGAGGATCAGAAGGTTCTTGAGCGCGAAGGTCCAGGGCTTGAGGGTGGGGATCTCGCGGGAGAACTCACCGATCTTCTCGACAACCCTGGGGCCCTGCACCGAGAGCATGGCGGTTTTTTCGGTCTCGTCGATCAGCTTCACGCTCATCCCACCGGCCTCGATCAGCGCGTCGAGGTGCGCGTGGACCGCCGCCCGGGCCGCGGCGTTGGTGACCAGCAGCCACTCGTTCTCGTAGCGGTACACCGAGACCACGTCGATGACGGCGCCGGCTTCGCTGCACACCACCGCCTCGCGGCAGGTGCGCAGGGCCATGTCGGTCACCTTGCGGGTCAGCGCGGTCTCCAGGAGCTTGCGGGCGTGGCGGCCGCTGAGCCGCAGCCGGCCCAGGTGCGACACGTCGAAGATCGCCCCCGAGTCGCGGCACTGGGCGTGCTCGGCGGCGGCGTCTCCGTAGTGCAGGGGCATCGACCAGCCGTGGCGTTCGGCGAGCGTGGCGCCGGCCTCGGCGTGGAACTTCTTGAACGGGGAGTCTTGCATGGGTCTCGGGCGGGAGAGGGGGAGCGGGTTCGCGGACGCGCGGCGTTCAGGGCGTGCCCAACCACGCCGACCACAAGGTGGCGGTCACGCGGAAAAACGGGTTGGCAGCGACACAGCCCGGGGCGACGATCAGCACCAGGGCGCACAGGGGCAGCAGAACGCGGCGGGCGGGCCGGCGCGCGGACGGGCGGGGAGAAGAGGGAGGCTTGTTCATCACGCCGGGCATCGTAACCGGATCATTCGGCTGTCACGAAGTCGGCCGGCGGCGCTATGCGCCGGTCGCCCGATGCGCTGGCAGATCGAGCCGGACCCGTATCAGTGGTCGTGTCCCGCGTGGTCGTCGTGGTCGTGGCCGGCGTGCGGATCAACCACGGGGGCGGCAGCGGGAGTGGGGGCGTGAGCGTCGGTCCCGTCGCCGTGGTCGTGCCCGGCGTGGGGATCGGCGGCGAGCGGGTCGGCGTGGGCCCGGTGGTCCCCGTGGCCGTGCCCCGCGTGGTCGTGCAGGCCGTGCTCGAAGTGGGCCACCCCCGCGGCGATGGCCACGCCCAGCAGCAGGCCGGCGGACAGCTTGATGCGGTCGTGGTCGTGGAACTGCAGCTCGGGCAACAGGTCGCTGAGCGCGATGCACAGGAAGGTGCCGGCGCTGAAGGCCAGCGCGTAGCCGATGACGGCCGAGCCGTGTCCGAGGGTGTCTTCGCCAATGCCCAGCACGAAGGCCAGCACGCCGACGGGCACCATGGCCGCCAGCGCGAAGTTGATCAGGTGGCGGGCGGGCCGGTTGAACCCACTCGACGCGGTGAGCGCAATGACCGTGAGCGCGTCCAGCGGCTTGTGCAGCAGCACCACGGCGAAGACGGCGACGCCGGCGAGCACCGCCGCCGATTCGCCGTAGGCGCTGGCCCCCAGCACCGCCGCGGCCAGGGCCACGCCGTCGATCACGCTGTGGATGGCCATGCCCACCCCGGCACCGATCCAGGAGAGCTTGGTGCCGGGGGTGTTGCCCGCCATGGTGTGGGGTTTGGCGTGGTCGTGGTGGCAGGCGTGCCGCGCGTGGTCGTGCTGGGCCAGGTCCTCGGTGGCGGTGACCACCGCGCCGGTGGCGTCCAGCTCGGCGACCTCGTGGGTGTGGAAGCTCAGGAAACGCTCGACGAAGAACATGAGCAGGAAGCCGCCCAACAGCCACAGCATCGCGGTCTCGGCCGGCACGGCCTCGACGGCGTGGGGGATCATCAGCAGCACCGCCACGCCGAGCATGAAGCCGGTGGTGAGGCTGATGACCAGCTGCAGCCGCCGGTGCGTCAGACGGATAAGCAGCGGGGCCAGCCCGCCGGCGACCGACGCGAGCACGACCAGGACGCAGTAGACGGTGAGCAGGGCGGTGGGGTTCATGGGCACGCTGCGCGAAAGTGGAAAGCGCAAAGTGAAAAGTGAAAATCGGACGGGCGAGCCGGGGAAACTCTGGTCAAAAAAAACGCCGGCCGCGGTGGCGGCCGGCGTTCAAGGATAAGTGCAACCGCGGATTCAGGCGCGGCGGCGGCGACGCAGGGCCAGGACGCCCGGGGCGGCCAGCAGGAGCGCGCTGGCGGGCTCGGGGACCACGTTGGCTTCGAAGTACGCGACGGCGAGCTCGTGCTCGGCCTCTTCGTGGGCGCCGGCGCCGTGAATGAAGTAGGTCGGTTCGGAGCTGAGCGTGCCGGCTTCGATCGTCAATGCCCAGGCGAAAAACCCGTCGGCCGGGTCGTCGCTGCCCGGGCCGTTCAGGGTGAAGTCGATGTGCTTGTGCAGGAAGCCTTCGGAGTCCGTGGTCTCGATCGTGAAGCCGGCCACATCGCTGGCGGTGCCGTCAAACACCGCCGGCGCGGGGCCGATCTTGGTGGCCCGCAGCACGGTTCCATCCGCCACCGGGTCGAAGTTCACGGCACCGCTGCCGTCCCAGTGGAACAGGTTGCCGTCGACGCCGTCGACGCTGAAGGAACGGCCCGTGAAACCGACGGCCGTGTTGCCGGGAAGCTGGGAGTAGCCTGGGGGGAGCTGCCCGGCCTGCGCGTTGCCCACGGCGTTGAATCCCGGCTCATCGGTGGTGAAGAACTCGTCGAACTCCGCCTCGTAGATGCGGGTATTCACGTTCTCCACCTCCGACTCGTCGAAGGCGTAGCCGCCGGTGTAGATGCGGCCGTCGGGGCCGACGGTCAGCAGGGCATCGACGTGGCCGTGCTCCTCGTCCCCCTTGGCGTTGGATGCGGGCAGGGTGCAGCAGAGGCAGAGGGTGGTGGCGGGAAGAGCGGTACGAAGGGTGAACTTAAACATGGATTTCTCCGAAAAAACAGGTTGCAAAAAAAAGTGAGGCAGGGTGCAAACAGCGGGTGATCGGTCCGTGAGGAGCCGGTCTCACCGCGCCGATCGCGGGTCAAAAAGGTTTTCGTCGACGTCGGTAAGCACCTCGCTGAACGTCAGCGCGGCGGCGTGGCCGTCGAGAAAGCTGTAGTTCGAGACGTGGTCGTTCCCCCACGTCCCGTCGTGGCGGCCACCGGGGTTGCCGCTGACCATGCCGACTCCGGCCTGCTGCCGGGCCCGGAACGAGGGCTTGGGGTGGGTGAACCACCCGCTGACGTGGGCGTGGTCGGCCCCGGCAAAGTCGCCGGTGGTCGCCATCAGGTGGAAGTGCACCGTCTGGCTGGGGCGGGGAACCTGGTCGTAGGCGTAACCCCGGAAGGGGGCCGGCGACGCCGGACCCGCGGGACCCCAGGGCACGATGGTCGCGTCCAGGAACTCGTTGATGCCGTAGCTCGTGACACGGCGTTGGGCCGCCGGTGCACCGGGAATGGGTGCGCCGTCGGGGCTGGGGCCCCAGTGCGGGCTGTCGTCGAGCGGCGAGCGGGTGGCATCGCCGAATCCGTCCGCATCCCGGACGCCCAGGTAATCCCGGGCGAGGGTCTCGAACCAGGGCTCGTGCGAGCCGTGGGTGATCCCCCCGTGCGACAGGTTCGCCTCGATGAGGCGGTACCGGTTGTCCTGGAGGTAGCTGAAGTGCGCCATTTCAAGCTGCCGGATGTTGCTCAGGCACACCATCGACCGGGCGCTGTGCCGCGCGCTGCCCAGCACCGGCAGCAGGATGCCGATCAGCAGCGCAATGATGCTGATCACAACCAGCAACTCGATGAGGGTGAACGCGCGGCGTGGTTTTTCCGCCGCACGCGGGCGTGCGGGGAGGAGACAGGGGGCCATGGGGAGGCTCCGTCGGGGAAGCGGCAGGGCGATCGCCACGGCGGGGGCTTGGGTAAGCCGCCGGGGCAACGGTCCGGGTCAGGCGCTTCGGGACGGGGGGCCGCGGGCGGGGGGCAGCGGGGCCGCGGGCGGGGCGGGCGCCGCGGAGGCGACGCCAGAGAATCCGGGGGTGGCGGGGCCGAGCGTCGGAGCCGCGTCGGGCGCGGCCGGGGGCGTCGTGCCGCCGGCCAGCAGGGTGCACACGTCGCAGCCGTGCGAGTTCGACTCGTTCGCTGGCGTGTCGGATGGACCGTCGGCGGGAGTCGGATCGCAGGGCGTATCGGCGTGGGCGTGGGGGGCGAGCGGGTGACCGTCGCCGCCGTGGGCCAGCACGCAGTGCGCCAGGCCCGCGCCGCCGGTGGCCAGGGCCAGCATCGCGGCGAGCGCGAGGGTGGCCGCCAGGCGGGCCGCACGCGAAAGCTGGGGGGCGGCCGGCGTCATGCGCACACCTCGCACAGCCCGCGCAGGGTGATGTCATGGCCGGTCAGCCGGCAGCCGTCGGGCACCAGGGCGTCCATGTGTCCGGGGCACCCGTCGATGTCGACGACTTTCTCGCATCCGGTGCACACGAAGTGGTGGTGGTGCCCGCGGTCGGCGGGTTCAAACCGCATGGCCGCGTCGCCGCCCACGCCGCCCAGGGCGACTTCCTTCAGGATCCCGTCGCGGACGCCCGCGTTCACCGCCCGGTAGACGGTGGCGATGCCGGGTCGGATCTTCTTCTTGAAGGCCATGCGGATCTGGGCCGCGGTCAGCGGGCCGTCGGCCGCGGCCAGGGCGGCGTAGATCGCTTCGCGGGATTTGGTGGTGGCGGGGGCGGGCACGTTGATAACAGGTTATCACATTTGACCGGCGATGGCCAGTGGCTCGGGGTCTTCGCAATCGCCGGTCTGCCATTGCCCTACGCGATGACCTCGATCGCTTCGCGGTAAACGTTGATGAGGTGGTGATGTTTGAGCAGGACTTCGATCTCGGGCCACACCCGGGCAAAGAGATCGGTGAGCGCCCTGGCCCGCAGGTTGCCAATCTTGGCGTGAACCACCTTGGGCGGCGGGCCGAGCAGCTGGACGCGACCGGAGAAATCCGCGTCCTTCGACACCATGGCGAGGTCGTGATCTCGGCCGTGCGCCCAAAGCATCCCGTCACCCGGCGAAACGCCGAGGTCGCAGGCGTGAACCACCTTCAGCCTGGTCGGAAGCACAAGCCAGGAAGGCAGGTTCTCGTCGATCAGGACGCCGGTCACCCGACCGACCGGAGGCTGAAGCTTCCGTCCATCAGACGACGCGCGAACGACAATGCCTCGTACACGTCGGCCTCACTCAACGCGGGGTAGGCCTCCACCACGTCGGCGACGGTGTCTCCCGCGGCCAGAAAACCCACCACGCTCGCCGCGGTGATGCGGGTGCCCTCAAATACCGGTTTGCCGTTGCAGACATCGGGAACGATCACGATTTTTTTTGGCATTTCAGTTCTCGCGACGTGGTGGTTCTACGGGGTAATCGCGCCCACCCTTTAAGCCGACGCCACCCGCGTGGTCACCACCGGCCGGCGCTCTTCCGCGTGGTCGGCGCCGTGCGCGTGGACCTCCAGGTCTTCGCCCACCCGCACCAGCCGGGCGCTGTTGAAGATCACGATGATCGACGAGATGCCGTGGCCGATGGCGGCCCACATGGGCGTCAGCACGCCCGCGGCGAGCAGGGCCAGCATGAGCAAGATGTAAACCAGCGTGCCAATGAGGTTCTGGCGGATGACACTGACCGTCCGGCGGCTGAGGGTGATCAGGAACGGCAACCGGTCGAGGTTGTTGTTCATGAGCGCGATGCGGGCGGCGTCGACGGCGACGTCGGAGCCGGCGGCCCCCATGGCGATGGACACGTGGCCGGCGGCGAGCGCGGGGCCGTCGTTCACGCCGTCGCCGATCACCGCGACGGTGTGGCCGGCGGCCTTGAGGTCTTCGACCAGCGTGAGCTTGTCGCCGGGAAGGGCCTCGGCGGTGAAGTCGGTGATGCCCACCTCGGCGGCCACGCGGTTGGCGGGGCTCTGGCGGTCGCCGGTGATCATCACGCGACGCTTCACGCCCAGCTCGCCCAGGGCGTGGATGGCGGCGGCGGCTTCCTTGCGGGGTTTGTCGGCCAGCCCCAGCCAGCCGTGGAAGCGGCCGTCGACCGCAACGAAGAGCAGGCTCATCCCCTCGCTGTCGGCCATGTCGGCGGCGCCCAGGTCCACGCCCTGTTCTTCCAGCCAGTTCTGCCGGCCCACCAGCACACGGCTGCCCTCTACCGTGCCGCTGACGCCCCGGCCCGCGACCTCGGCGAAGTCGTCGGCCGCGGGGGGCACGACCTGGGCCTTGCGGGCGATGGCGCCGACGGCGCGGGCCACGGGGTGCCGGGAGTTCTGCTCGACGGCCGCGGCCATCCGCAGCAGCTCGCCGCCCTCGACGCCGTTGACGGGCTTGAGCCGGCTGACTTCGAGGTTGCCGGTGGTGATGGTGCCGGTCTTGTCGAACACGAACGCGGTGACGCGGCGGACGACCTCCAGCTCGGCCACGCTCTTGACGTAGACGCCCAGCCGCGCGGCGGCGGACAGTGCGGCGACCACGGCGGTGGGGGCGGCCAGAATCATGGCGCAGGGGCAGGCGACCAGCAGCAGGCTGATGCTATGCTTCAGCTCGCCGGTGAAGAAGTAGATCATGGCGGCGATCATCACGACCACCGGGGTGTAAAATGCCGCGTACTTGCCCAGTTCACGCACGGCGGCGGGGCGGGTCTGGGCGGCCTGCAGAATCAGCGACTGGACCTTGCCCAGGGTGCTGTCTTCGCCGGCGCGGGTGATCTCGATTTCGAGCCGGCCGGTCTCGTTGATGGTGCCGCCGTAGACCTCGTCTCCGTCGGTTTTGTCGACCGGCAGCGACTCGCCGGTGATGTTGGCCTCGTTGACGGTGGACATGCCGCTGCGGATCACGCCGTCACCCGGGATGTTGTCGCCCGGCAGCACCAGCACGCGGTCGCCGGGGACCAGGGTGGCGGCCTTGACCTCGGTCTCACCGCCGTCGGCGGCCAGCTTCACCGCGCTGGTGGGGGTCAGGCGGATCAGGCTCTCGATGCTCTTGAGGGCGCCCACCGCGGTGCGGTGCTCGATGAGCGAGGCGATGAGCATGAAGAAAGCCACCGCCGCGCACTCCAGGTACTCGGCGCTGGCGAAGCTGGCGATGATGGCCAGGGCCACCAGCTCTTCCATGTGCGAGTCGCTGTGCTCGGCGTGGTCGTGGGCGTGGTCATGGTCGCCGTGGTCGTGGCTGCAGCGGCCGGTGATCAGGCCCTTGGCCGCGCCGTAGACGATGGGCCCGCCCAGCAGCACCGCGGCCAGCATGGCCAGCAAGTCCGAGTAGTCGGTGCTGGGGAAGAGGAAGCGGGCGGCCACCGAGCACAGGAGCACGGTGCAGCCGAAGAGCACGGCGATGATCTTGAAGTCGACCCCTCGGTCACCGTCGGCGGGGGACGCGGGGTCGGCGACCACGGTGGGCGCAGCGGCGCGGGCGAGATCGGTGGTGTCGATGGTGGTCATGGGCGTTCCCTGTCGATCCGAACGGGCGCCGGGCGGCGGTGGGCAGTCTCCCATCATAGGCCCGCGAGGTGCTCTGAACATGTCTTCAGACGGGCGGTACGGGGATGCGGGTCAGCTCGTCGTTATCGGTATTCAGCAAAGCCACGGTGTAGGTGTCGGCCCGGAACAGCGCGCCGGGGTTGATGACGCGGGTGCGGCCCCGCCGCTCGTCGATGCAGGTGTGCGTGTGGCCGTGGCACAGGTAGCGGGCGCCGTCGTCTACGGCCCCGGCCATCGGTCCGTGCTCGTGCCCGTGGCAGAACACCAGCTGGCCCGAGAGGTCCGCCGGCCCGCGGCCGGTGAGGTCAATCACCCCCACCGGGTGGTCCACCCCCAGGCCCAGGTCGTCTGCATAAGCACTCAGGGCGGCGACGTCCCAATCGGTGTTGCCGAAGACCAGCCGGGCCGGAACCGGTTCGTGGGACCCGGGCCGCGGGGTGCAGAGCGCGTCGATCACTTCGACGGTGCCCACGTCGCCCAGGTGCAGCAGCAGCTCGGCGCCGCCATCGAGCAGCTGGTCGACGCCCCGCTGGGTGGTGGACGCGCGGCCGTGGGAGTCGGAGAGCAGGCCGATCAGGGGCATGGCAGGTAGTACGAAGTTCGAAGTGCGAAGTTTGAAGTGCCGAATGCGTGTTGAGCACTGGCACCGACGAGCGTGAAGGTTATTCGATCGGCGCAGGCGGGGTGGGCCAGCGGCTATTCTGTTTCGCATGAGCGACGTGCTGGCCGAGATCTTGACGACCAAGCGGGCCGAGGTGGCCGCGGCAAAAAAAAACACCCCGATCGAGGCGCTCCGCGAGCGGGCGGCCGAGCAGCCGAGGCCGCGGAACTTCTTTGCGGCGGTCACCCGCCCCGTGGGCGAGCTGCGGGTCATCGCCGAAATCAAGAAGGCCAGCCCCTCGGCGGGGGTGATCCGCGAGCGTTTTGACCCGGTGGCCATCGCGAAGAACTATCACGCGAACGGGGCGGCGGCGATCAGCTGCCTGACCGACGAAACCTACTTTCAGGGCTCGCTGGCCTACATCGATGCCATCAAGCACGCGGTGCCGCTGCCGGTGCTGCGCAAAGACTTCATCGTCGACCCCTACCAGGTGGTCGAGGCTCGGGCCGCGGGCGCCGACGCGATCCTGCTGATTGCCGAGTGTCTGGGCGAAGCGCCGATGCTGGACCTGCTGATCCTGGCGACCGAGCTGAAGATGACCACGCTGATCGAGGTGCACGACTTTGAAAGCCTGATCCAGGTACGCAGCCACGTGGGCTTCCCGCACGCGGGCTACCAGCTGCTGGGTATTAACAATCGCAACCTGCGGGCCATGACCACCGACGTGCAGCACACCCTGGACCTGCTGGGTGAGGTGCCCGACAAGTCGATTCTGGTCAGTGAATCGGGCATCCGCACGCGGGCCGACATCGAGCGGCTGGCCGACGCCGGCGTCCACCGCGTGCTGGTGGGCGAGCACCTGATGCGGCAGGGCGATGAGGGTGCGGCGCTGCGCGAATTAATTTCAGATTTGTGATCTCAGATTTCAGATTTGGGATTCCACGGCCCGCGATCGATGTGGGGATTTGCGGCAGCGTTAATCTGAAATCTGAAATCACAGATCTGAAATCGGTACCACCAGCCCGTCGTACGCCGGCTCCACCCCCGCGGGCAGGCGTGCGGCGAGGTCCGCGTGCAACTCGTCGTGGGCCACGTGCGTGAGAAATGCGCGGTTCGGTCGCAGCTCGGCGATCACGTCGAGGGCCTGCTCTGTACTCAGGTGCGTGGGGTGGTGCCGCGGGCGCAGGCCGTCGATCACCAGCACGTCCAGGTTCTGCAGCAGCGCGTAGCTCTCGGGCGGGATGCTCGACACATCGGTGCAGTAGGCCAGCGACCCGCCGCCGTGCTCCACCCGGAAACCGTGGATGGGCAGGCGGCCGTGCATCAGACGCACCGGCGTCCACGTGGCCCCGTACAGCTCGACCGGCCGGTCGGTGGTCAGCGCCAGCGGGGTCAGGCTGGCCACGAACGAGTCGTTCACGTTGCGGTGGCGGTGGAAGATGTGTTCGAACATCCGACCCAACGCGTCGTGCACCGGCGGCTCGGCGTAGACCTCCAGTGGGTGGTCCATGGCCGCGGTGAAGCGCCGCAGGTCGTCCAGGCCGAATACGTGGTCGGCGTGGGCGTGGGTGATCATGACCGCGTCCAGCCGGCTGAGCCGGGCCCGCAGCGCCTGGTGCCGCAGGTCGGGCGATGCGTCGATCAGCACCTGGCGCCGCCCGGCCTGGTGGGGGTTCACTGCCCGGTCTTGCTCGCCGAGCCGCACCGCCGGGTCGTCCCAGGTCACCAGCACGCTGCACCGGTCACGCCGGTCGCGTGCGTCTTCGCTGGTGCACACGGCGCAGGGGCAGCCGATCATCGGCACGCCGGCGCTGGTTCCGGTTCCCAGAAAATGGAGTTGCATAGGCAAAGCGAAAAGCGAAAAGTAAAAAACGGCGGCGGCGGGTGAGTTTAGTGGGCCGCAAAGCGTTCTGGCTTCTGCCGGGTGCTTAGCGACGCCGTCAAGCCGCACCGCCAGAGTCCGCGCGTGGCCCGGCGCGCGTCGATCTGACCTTCACTTTGCACTTTTACATTTCGTTTTCGCCGTCCGACGGCGCGTCGGACAGTGCCAGGTAGACGCCGGATTCGTTGGCCAGGTCGATCATCCGCTGCACCACCTGCCCGGCAGCCTCGCGTTTGCGGGCCTTTGCCGGTCCCGTGACGGCGGCGTCGCGGGCGGCAAAAGCCTTGAGCAGGCGGTTGGTCAGCACACTTTCAAAGGTCGGTTGGCGCGTGGCGTCGTAGTTCTCGACGGCATCGATCAGCACGGGGTTGGCCAGTTCGAGGAGTTCGACCAGGCGTGGGCCGGGGTTGTCGTGACCCGCGACGTGGCGTCGGGCGACCGACAGCACGGCGGGCAGGTGCCAGGTGACCAGCAGGCTGCGGACCTGCGCGGCCTGGGTCACGCCGCGCTCGAACCGCTCGACCTCGCTGGCCGACGCCGCCGACCGGGCCCAGGTACCCCGCAGCCGGGCGGCGGCGTGCTTGAGGTAGTTGTACCGCAGGAAGAGCGAACGGATCTTGTCGGACGAGACCACCGGGCGCACGTACAGGTCCGCCAGTTCGGGGGGCAGACCGTCCAGCGGCACGGTGGACTGAGCGCCGCGCCGCAGCGCATCGCGGGTGGGGAGCAGGCCCGGGCGGAGGTACACGCCCGGGGCGTCGGCGTGGTCGAAGTGGGCGTGGGGCACGCAGGTCAGCGGCAGCCGCTGGCAGCGGGCGACGCGGCGTTCCAGCAGCACGCGGTAGATGGTGCCCCGGCTGCGGCGGAAACGCTCGGCCAGCTTGCCCACGCCGATGCCCACGCGGTGGGCCCGCGAGATCAGCCGCTTCTGCCGGGCGGTCAGGGGCCCGGTCCGGTCGGCAAACAGCGGGTCCTCGGGGTGGTCGCGGTCGTGTTTCTCCAGCACCAGGCGTATCGTTTCCAGGGCCCGGCCGCTGCGCCTGGCCAGGTGGGCGGCCACCTGATTCAGGGTGGCATCGGTGGTGTGGGCCAGGCGGCGGGCCCGGGCAATCAGCCGCCCGCGCTGGCTGTCGGCCATCTGGCTGAAGCCTTGAGCGCGGGCGACCTTGTCGGTGCGGCGTTGGGTGTAGGCGGCGACGGCGTCGGCGGTGAAGCCGATCACGCGGCGGACCGGCGGCCGGGGGTCGGCCGCATCGGCGGGCGCACCGTCGGGCGGGTCGACCGCGCCCGGTGCGATCCAGCGCCACCGCAGCCCGTCGGCCCGCCAGCGCGACAGGGTCTTGGTGCTCACGCCCAGGTCCGCGGCCAGCTGCGCGGTGGGGCGGGCGTCGCCGTCGGACGGCGGCAGGACCAGCGTGCGGCTCAGGCGGTCGATCAGCAGCCGCAGGTCGGCCCGCACGGCCTGACCGACGTAGAGGGCGTCCACCCCGTACTCGCGCCGCAGGTTGGTCAGCCGGAAGGCCAGGAAGGCGAAGGGGTAGGTGACGTCGGGATCGATCTGGTCGTGCAGGGCCTCGGCGCGACGCAGGGCCGCGTCGCGCAGCGTGTCTTCACGGCCCAGCACCGTCGCGGCGAGGTCGGCCAGGGGGGCGCAGCGGAAGTCAGGCACGGGCGGCGTCCGTTCGCCGGTCCGCCGCGGGGTCCGTGCCCGACGTCTTGGAGGTCGTGAGCACGCGGGGCGGGGTGGCGACCAGCCCGAGCGTGGACGCGCGCTCGGCGAAGTTTCGCACGGCATCCAGTTCGGCCGCGCCCACGCGGTAGCGCAGCACGCGGCCCAGATAATCGGCCGCCAACGCCTCGGTCCACCCGTGGGCTGCGGCGTGTGCGGCCGCGATGTCCGGGGTGCGGGTCAGGTTATGTTCGAGCAGCGCCGCCAGCCGGTCGGGCAGGTCGCCGAGCGAGGCCCCGGCCCGCGCGAGCCACACCGCAAACACGAACGGCCGGCCGGTCAGGTCGTGCCAGGCGGCACCCAGGTCCAGCTGGTGGGGGTAGGCCCGCCCGGGGGGCGCGTCGGTCACCACCTTGTCCCCGATCAGCAGACGCGCCACCCCGGGCTCGATCGCGTCGCCGGCGGCCGGCAGCCCCACGGTGACCGGCGGCCGCACCCCGTAGATTGCGTCCAGCAGCACCGCCAGCAGGCACACCGACGTGTGGCTGTCCGCGTCCAGCCGCACCCACCTGATCTCGGGAAACGGCACCGGGCTGAACAGCCGCACCGTCAGGGTGGGTCCGGCGCAGCCGATGCCACCCACCGGCACGGCGACCAGCGGCCGGGGGCTGCGGTAGTAGTCGATCACCGGGCACAATGCGAGATCGACCCGGCCGGTCTGCAGCACGTCGATCTGCCGCGCGGGCACGTCCAGCACCAGGTCGTGGCCGGGCAGGGCGGCGGCGAAACCGTCGATGAGCGGCTTGGCGTTGAGGTAGGAGACGCAGCCCACCGCCGGACGGCACCGCGTCGACGTCACGGCAGGCCGCAAGGGCGTGGATGGTGACGACGTTCGCGGCGGTACGGAGCGGGCGGGGCGCATGCGTGATCATTATAGTTGGGCCCCCCGCGGCAGATCCCTTCTGGCCGCCGTGTCCGTTCCCGCCCCGTTGCCCCAGGACCGCCTGCCCCATGGCTGACGAGACCCACGCCCCGCCGGTCACCGCCCAGATCCTGGTGGTGGACGACGAGCCGGACCACGCCGAGGTCATGGCCGAGGCGCTGCGCCGGCTGGGCCACGTGTGCACGCTGGTGCACGGCCCCGACGCCGCGATCGACGAGCTCAAGCACGGTGGATTCGACCTGGTGGTGACCGACCTGAAGATGGTGGGTGAAGAGGACGGCATGGACGTGCTGGCCGCCGCGCGGCAGCACCAGCCCCAGGCCGAGACCGTGATGGTGACCGCCCACGGCGACGTGCCCACCGCGAAGGCCGCGATCCGCCGCGGGGCCTTCGACTTCATCGAGAAGCCGCTGGACCTGGACGTGTTCCGCACGCTCTGCGGCAACGCGATCAACACCGTGTTCCTGCGGGCCCAGAACACCGAGCTGCGGTCGCGGCTGGACGAGAACTTCGGCTTCGAGGGCATCATCGGCACCTCGGCCCCGGTGCGGCAGCTCATTGTCACCCTCAAGCAGATCGCCCCCAGCCCGCTGCCGGTGCTCATCACCGGCGAGAGCGGCACCGGCAAGGAACTGGTCGCCCAGGCCCTGCACAACAACAGCAAGCGGTCCCGCAAGCCCTTCGCGCCGCTCAACTGCGCCGGGCTGAGTGAGTCCATCCTCGAGGATGAGCTGTTCGGCCACGTCCGCGGCGCGTTCACCGGGGCCGACAAAGAACGGCAGGGGCGCTTTGAGTACGCCGACGGCGGCACGCTTTTCCTGGACGAGGTCGGCGACATGCCCGTGCCCATGCAGGCCAAGCTGCTGCGGGTGCTCGAGTCGGGCGAGGTGGTCCGCGTGGGCAGCAACGAGCCGCGGCACGTCGATGTGCGGCTGGTCAGCGCCACCAACCGCCCGCTGGAAGAGATGGTCACCGACGGGACGTTCCGCGAAGACCTGTACTTCCGCATCAAGGGCGTCGAGCTGCACCTGCCCGCGCTCCGCGAGCGCCGCGAGGACATCCCGCTGCTCACCCGCCACTTCGTCACCCGCTTCGCCCAGAAGATGGAGCAGGACGTTCCGAACGTCGCCGAAGACCTGCAGGGCCTGCTGAACCGCTTCGACTGGCCCGGCAACGTGCGGCAGCTCATGAACGTGCTGCAGAACATGGTGGTTGTGCACGACGGCGACACGCTCGAGCCCCGTCACCTGCCCGCCGAGATCGCCCGCAAGCTCGACGCCGGGGCCAGCGCGGGCGTGAGCGACGCCGGCAGCTCGGGCGGCCGGGCGGGCGGCGGGTCGGTCAGCGGCGGCGGGGCCCTGAGCCTGGACCAGCTGGAGAAGCGGGCCATCCGCGATACCCTGAAGGCCACCAACGGCAACCGCGAGCAGGCCGCCAAGATCCTGGGCATCGGTGAGCGCACGCTGTACCGCAAGCTCAAGGAGTACGGCCTGAAATAGGGTCAGATCACCAGATCGCCAAAGAACCAGATCGCAAGATCACCAGAGCGCCAAATGACCATTCACCCCCGTATCGGCCACGGCTTCGACCTGCACCGCCTCGAGCCGGGGCTGCCCCTGATCCTCGCCGGCGCAGCCCTTGACCACGACCGCGGCTGCGTCGCGCATTCGGACGGCGACGTCGTCTACCACGCCGTGACCGACGCGATCCTGGGCGCACTCGGTGAAGACGACATCGGCCAGCTCTTCCCCGACGACGACGACGCAAACCGGAACGCCGACTCGTCCCGCTTCGTGGCCGAGGCCGTGCTCAAGATGCGCGGCCACGGCTACGAGATCGGCAACCTCGACGTCACGATCATTCTGGAGCGTCCCAAGCTTTCGCCGCACAAAGCCGATTTCCGCCAAAACCTCTCGGTCCTCTTGGGCTGCGGGGCCGAGCGGGTGAGCGTCAAAGGCAAGACCCACGAAGCAGTCGACGCCCTGGGCGAGAACCGCGCCATCGCGTGCCACGTGGTGGTCATGCTGGTGCCGGATCCGCAGGCGTAGAAGGTTTTTTGACGTTGCCCCGTCTCGGTCCGACTCAGCCCATGCGGGCCGCGTCGCCGGGCACGGCCGAGGGATCGGTGCGCCAGCGAAACCGGTCCAGCCAGAGGTTGGGCCGGCCTTCGACCGCGTCGGCGGTGAGCCCGCCGAGCACCGGCGCCATTTTCATCGCGTGCCCGCAACCCCCGGTGCTGATCGTCAGGCTCGCCCGCTCGGGGTGACGGGTGATCCAGAAGTGGCCGTCGAGCGTGTCGGTGTAGAAGCAGTGCCGCGCGCGGTCGAGCGGCGCGTCGGCCAGCGCCGGGAGGCTCTCGCGGAGAAACGAACGCAGCTCCGCGATGCGGTGGGGCGGCACACTCCCGCGATTTCCATCGGGGTCCGCATTGTGGCCGGCGTCGTGCTTCGCGAACTTCAGCAGCCCGGTCGCCGGATCGATCGGCATGCCGTACCAGCCCGTCCGCGACACGTCGGCGGTAAACGTGCAGAATCGCGGCGGTCCCCAGTCCGTCGGGTCGTCGGGCTGCAGGTAGAACATCGGATGCGCCGTGGTGCGCAGGAAGGGCGCCAACTCCGGCACCAGGCCGGCCGTCCACACCCCCGCGGCCACAATCGTGTGATCTGCCCGCAGCTCGCCGTGCTCGCGTGTGGTCACGCCCGCCACGCGTCCGCCGGCGTCCAGCAGCCCGGTGGCCGCCACCCCTTCGCGCAGGTCCACGCCCAGCTCCGCCGCGCACCGCGCCAGCACGCGGACGGTCAACCCGCTCGCCGTGTACCCGCCCCGCGGATTGAACAACGCCTCGGCGTAGGCGTCGGCGTTCCACCCGCCGAACCGCCGCGCAATATCCGCTCGGCCGAGCCGCTCAACCGCCCGCCCCGCGCGCCGGGTCTGCTGGAGGCTCTCGTACTCGTACCCGCCGGCGCGGACCGGGTCCGCCGCCAGCAGCAGCACCCCCGTCTCCATGTAGACCGGCGCCCCGAAGCGCTCGTTCCACCTTATCCACCCGTCGATCGCCCGGTCCACCATGTCCAGATACCGGGCGTCCGCGCCGTACTCCATCCGCACCACCTTGTTCAGGTCGTTGGACGCCGCGAGCGGATGCGGGATGGGCCCCGGATCGATCAGCGTGACCGCGTGTCCCCGCTCGCGCAGCTCGATCGCCGCCGTCAGCCCAAACACGCCGCCGCCAACGATGAGGTGTTCGGGCATGGGGGAAGTCTAGAGTGTTCAAGTCGAAGAACCGCTGTCGGCTATTCGGATGCCGCCTCATTCGCGGTGTGCAGCCATGCGGGAGGGCAATGGCTTGACCCTGCGATCCACGACTATTCTCTAAGAAGCAGCTCTTGTGCTGATCGCAGCGCAGCCTTTGCTTCGGCAACGAGCTTCTCGCGGTCAGGCGCGACAACGCCGGCGAGTCGCAGCTCTTCCGCAAAGAGAAAGAGTCTGTCGAACGCCTGGCCAACGGCCGCCTCGGCGTCCGCGCGCAGAGGCGATCCCGATCGTCGAGGTGCGGCCGCGAGTGTGTTGAGGAAAGCCCGCCCCGCGGCTTCTCCGCTGAAGTACAGATCGGGTTGGTCGTAGATGTCGAGCTTCTGATGCTCTAGAACGGGCGAGACGACGTAGCCTTCGGCGAAACCGGCGGCAGCCACTTCCGGAGAGAGAGCAATCGCGGTGGCGAGTTTCCACGCGGCTTGCAAGTCCGGGGAGCTTGCGTTGAGGGCAAGCACCGATCCGGCCCACAGGCTGGAACGCCTGCCGCCGCGACGCCACGCAGGCAGGGGCATCAGTTTTACCTTCCCGCGTAGTTCCGGAAGGTCGCTGCGCCACACGCCGGCAAGCCAGTCCGGCATGACGCAGGCGAGCACCTCGCCGTTGCGCCTGAGCTGGTTTGCCGAGCGGGAAAACTGGGGCGCGTCGCGCGAAAAGGGGTCGTTGCTGACGATCCACGACACCGCCGTCGCCAGAACCGCGGCGTTCGCGTCACTGGCGAAAACCGGCCGTCCTGTTTCGTCGATGAGCGGCCCGTCGGCCTGTCGCATCAACGTAAGAACCGTGTGGATGGAGTTTGATCCCAGATCCATCACCCGCCGGTCGATCGTTCCGTCGCCGTCGAGATCGATCTGAAGGGGGCGTGTCAAACGCTCGAAATCGTCCCATGTATCGATCTCTTCGACCTTGATACCCGCGGCTTCGAACACGTCTGCTCGGTAGCACAGCATCACCGGGTGAATGTTCATTGGCAGGCCGAGAAGCCGGCCCTCTTGCTCCGCGCAATCAAATGCCCCATCGACGAAGAGGTCCTTCAGTTCTCCGGCGTCAACCCTCTCCCGCAGATCGACGAGCCGAAGTGGCGAAGGGTTCGTTCCCGCGGCAAGTAGAAGAGTGTCGTAGTCCAACTCGACCAGATCGGGAGTCTGGGCGTCTGAAAGGGCCTTCACCAGATCGTCAACGGATCGGTGCTCGACGCTGATCGAATCGGCGTCAGGCGATTCCGTTGCAATCGATTGGTAGGGTGCGATGTAGTTCTTAGAGAACGTCCAGAAGTCGATCTGTTTCTCGGCCGGGGTTGACGGTGGAGTCTCGGCTGAGGCGTGACCAGCGCAGCCAAGCAGCGCGGCAAGGATGATGAGCAGCGGGGTAGGGCTTGCCTGGTTTGGCGTCAGCGGCGGATGGTATGTCTTCATAGTCATTGCGAGGGGGAGGGAGCCGAAAGGTGGTTCAATAATTTCGAGACACACCTCTAATCTTGAACAAGGGTTGTTTAGGAGGACGGGTTGCGGAGCTCGTCGATTCGATCCTGAAGGTCTCGGATATTTCTGGTATTCGATGTGCCGGCGAACAGCCTTCGGGATTTCTCAAGCGTTTTTTCCAGACGATGGATCTTCCGAACCGTGTCTCGTTCTGCGCGGTCCCTTTGTTCGATTCTAGATTCGTTGAGCTGGCGTCGAAGTTCGTCTCATGCTTAAGGGGTACGTTTCGGAGGGACAGGAATCTTGTAGCCAATGCAACGCGTCGGCTTTCCAAAGGCCGAGCAGTTCACCTCATCCGTTTTGAAGGCGGGGCGGCGCACCGAGGCCAGGCAGTCAAAACAGACCCATGAATCGCTTCTCATCGAATACACCATTTCTCGCCTACGCGCCCCGCGAAGGAGGTCGGGTGTCTGGCGGGGGTGCTGGCCGTCGCGAGTCGTTCGCTCACGAAGCGGATCGCCGACCGCGGCCCCTCTGGGGCCTCGTGAGGGGTGACGCGAAGTGAGCGGGCGACGCAGCAGGCCAGCATGCCCGCCAGACGCCCGACCTCCGTAGCCAATGACCGCGGCAGGGCTCGAACCTGCGACCTGCTGCTCCGGAAACAGCCGCTCTATCCAACTGAGCTACGCGGCCGGTCATTGGGGAGAAGGCGGTGCCCTCTCAGGAGAAGAAGTGTACCCGGGACACCGCACGGGCGGCAAACCGAAAGCCCGGCGGCGGGGCGACGGGCGATGTGCGTGCACGGCCGAGCCCTCGGCCCGGTGTCAGGCAGGTATGCCTGACCTACGCGAGGCGGCGCTAGCGGGTGCGCGGGCAGGCGGATCGCCGCGGGGTGCCGGTCGGTCACACCCCCGCGGCCTCGTGCCGCAACTGCCCGCAGGCGGCGGCGATGTCCCGGCCGCGGCTGGCGCGGATGTGCACGTTGACGCCGGCATCGCTGAGCACGCCGCGGAAGCCGCGGACGTCGCCGTCGACGGGGCGCTTGAACGGGAGACCGCCAACTTCGTTGTAGCGGATGAGGTTGACGTTGCAGCGCAGCTTGCGGCAGATGCCCACCAGCTCGTGGGCGTGCTCGGGCAGGTCGTTGACGCCGCTGAGCAGGATGTATTCCAGCGTGATCTCGCGGCCGGTGGCGTCGAAGTAGTCGCGGCCGGCGTCGATGAGGTCCTGGATGGTGACGAAGCTGGCCCAGGGGATGATGGCTTTGCGGAGCGCGTCGTTGGGGGCGTGCAGGCTGATGGCGAGGGTGACGGGCAGGTCAAACGCGGCGAGCTTGCGGATGCCCACCGGCACGCCGACGGTGCTGACGGTGACCTTGCGGGCGCTCAGGCCCAGGCCCCAGTCGGCGGTGAGCGCGGTGAGCGCGGGCAGCACGTTTTTCAGGTTGGCCATGGGCTCGCCCATGCCCATGAACACGACGTTGCTGAGACGGCCGACGCCCGGCAGCCAGTTCAGCTGCCACGCCTGCTGCACGATCTGCCCGGTGGTGAGGTTGCCGTCCAGCCCGCCCAGGCCCGAGGCGCAGAACTTGCAGCCGACCGGGCAGCCGACCTGGCTGGAGATGCAGGCGGTGCGGCGTGGGCGGCCGCTGCCGTCGTGGTCCGAGGGGATCATGACGCACTCGGTGCGGTTGCCGGCGTACCAGGCGTTTTCATCGTTCTCTGCGTCGTCGGTCGCGCAGGCACCGCCCGAGACCGGACGGGTGGGCAAAACCGGCAGGGCGTGGGTGGGATCGGTGGAGGTGGTTCCGGTTGCGGTTGCGGCGGCCGCGTGGTCCCAGTCGATCAGCAGCTTCTGCGTGCCGTCGGTGGCCCGCTGGTGGCGGACGGTGCGACCGATCACGAAGCACAGGTTCTCCGTCAGCAGCGTGCGGTCGCGCTGACTCAGGTTCGTCATGGCGGCGGGGTCGGCGACCCCCTTCGCGTAGACCCAGTCGAAGACCTGTTTGGCGCGAAACGGCGGCAGGCCCCAGCCGTCGAAGAGCTCGGCGAGAGAGGTGGGGGTGTGGTCGAAGAAGTGCGGGGGGACCGGCATCGGGGGCGAGTCTACGCGGCGGTGGGGTGGGGCATGGCGCGGTCGCCGACTTCGCACACGGCCCCGGCGCGGGTATGGGGCGTGGGGTGTGGGTCCTGGCCAGACGCAAGGGGGGTCGTGGCCCGGGGTTCTTCGTATGGACACAACAAGGGTGCGAAGACCGGGCCTCGCCTTTCGCCTGATCACTCGCTTGCGTCCGTCCAAGACCCCTACCCCATACCCCCGTCGGAAGCGCTCTTACACTGAGCCCATGCCCCTGGACCCGCACACCCGAAGGCAGTTCGACCGCGTGCTGGACCGCGCCGTGGCGGATCTGCCCGATGACCTGCACGAGTTGTTGCAGGAGGTGCCGCTGATCGTCGATGACGAGGCGGGCCCCGAGGTGCTGGCGTCGGTCGGCCTGCCGCCCGACGACCGTGAACTCTGCGGGCTGCACGACGGCATCCCCTTCACCGAGCAGAGCGTGGAGGACGGCGCGGTGATGCCCGCGCAGGTGATGCTGTTTCGCGGGCCGATCCTGCGGCTGGCGGGGTGGCGCGGCGGCCGCGTGGAGGTGAAGCGCGGAAGTGAACTGGACCGGCAGGTGTGGATCACGCTGGTCCACGAGCTGGGGCACCACTTCGGGCTGGATGAGGACGACCTGGCCGCGTTGGGCTACGCCTGACCGGCCGGGCCGTTTCTGCCGCCGGCACCCGACCTATGCTGGACACGCGACCGCCGGCGTCGCACCCGGACCCGGTCTGCTTGCGTTCGATCCTTCCTGAAACCATCGGCAGGAGAGCATGGCCCGGATCTGCGGCAAAGACTTTTTAAAGGTGGTGTGCCCCCCGCTGGCGGCGGACGACGCGGACGGGCTGTGCTGCGCGGTGGCGGAGCATTGGACGCCCGCGGAGCTGTGTCCGCTGCTGGGTTCACTGCGGGTGGAGGTGCGGCGTGCCGCCGCTCTGACGCTGGGGTTGGTGGGAGGCCGCGAGGTCGTGGGCTGCCTGACCCGCAGCCTGTCTGACGCGGACGCTCAGGTGCACCGCGAGGCCGAGAACGCGTTGTGGTCGATCTGGTTCCGCGGTGGGGCGGACGGCGCGGCGTCGCACTTCCGCGCCGGGGTGCAGGCGATCGCGGACAGCCGGTACGCCGAAGCGCTGACGCTGCTGCGTAAGGCGACGGACGCCGATCCCGGTTTTACCGAGGCCTATAACCAGACGGGCATCGCCCACTATCTGCGGGGCGAGTGGGCGTGCAGCAACGAGGCCTGCCGCCGTGCGCTGGCGCTGACCCCCACCCACTTCGGGGCACTCGCGGGCCTGGGGCACGGCTACGCCCACCTGGGCGCGTACGCCAAGGCGGTCGAGTGTTATGAGCGGGCGTTGTCGGTCAACCCGCGGATGGACGAGCTGCGCGAGGCGTGCTGCAGCCTGCGTCGACGCGCGGGCAACCGCCCCGACTGACGTCGCACGCGTCACTCCGTCGGGGGCGTCGGGAAAGGGTGGTGCGGCGTAGACTCCGCCGATGCCCGCGACTCCCGGCCCGCCCTCCGGCGATGCTCCCCACGCGTCTCACCGCGCCTGCACGGCCCTGCTCGCGCACCAGCGCTCCCACGCGGTTGAAAGACCGTCTGCCAGGTCGACGGATCGCCCCGAGTCTCGGCTCTGTGAGCCGACCACGGACGGGACGTCCGCACGACTGGGGGCGTGTGGTGAGGTCGAGTGTGGGGTGAGTACGAACAAAAAAAAGGCCGGCCGCAAGCGGCCGGCCTCGCACGATCTCCGTGCCGAGGCACGCGATCAAAGTCGTTGACGTTTTGGGATGACTTCAAGAAGTCATCCCCAAGCTTTCGCAGGGCAGTTGCCCTGCGAAGGAGGTTGGGCGACCAGCGGGGTGGCTGGCCGTAAGCGAGACGCCCGCTCACGGATTCGGTTGACGAAGGCAGCCCTAAAAGGGCTTCCGCAGTCAGACGGATTCGTGAGGCGGCGTCGCAGCAGGCCAGACGCCACGCTGGGCGTCCAACCTCCGTAGCCTCAGTGGAGCCGGAGAGATTCGAACTCTCGTGTCGGTACAGCAGGCCCGCAGCTTCTACACGTTTAGTCGTTTCTTTGATCTCGGCGCCGGAGCGGCTAACGACAGCCTTTCCTTTGCCCAGTGTCAGTGTTTTTTGATCCTTCGCGGCTGAAACCCCCGCGTTGGACGAGCCCGTTGCTTTACTTCAAGTTAACCACGGGCCCAGCGCCCTTGAAGATCGGTACGAACCTGGTTTGACCCAGATTACGCAGCGAGTCGCATCGAGCCGAAGCCGATACGACCAGCGATGGTGTTTTCATCGTTGGCATTTGTGTTTTTGTACGCTGTTTAAAGAGGCCTGCGTACACCTCTACGTGCGACCACGAACCGAAACATGTCCGGTCGATACCAGTCGGCCCCGATTGTCAAAGAACTGAACCAATTCTAACAAACACCGGACGGATGTCAAGCGGGTTTGCGCCCCTGACGACCCCGGCCGGCGGGTGTCTCCGGGTTTAAGATCGGCGATCAACGCCCGTTGGATCAGTCGCGGCCGGCGTCGGGTTCGTCGTCCACGGCGTGGGCAATCAACGCGGTCCGCGGGCAGACGTCGGCGGCCTTCGCGTGGGTGGCTTCGAGCACGACCCGGGGGGCACAGCCGGCTTCCCAGGCTTCGCGCCAGCGGGGGGCGCACAGGCACCAGCGGTCGCCGGGCCGCAGGCCGGGAAAACGAGAGGCGGGGTGGGGGGTGCTGAGGTCGTTGCCGCGGGCTCTGCTGAACTCCAGGAAGGCGGCGGTCACGACGGCGCAGACGGTGTGGCTGCCTTGATCTTGCGGGCCGGTGCGGCAGCAGCCGTCGCGGAAGAAGCCGGTGAGGGGGTCGGTGCCGCAGGCGATGAGCGGGCGGCCCAACACGTTGAGCTCGGGCTGGGGCGTGGCGGCGGCAGGGGCGTCGTGGAGTCCGTCGTCGGGGTCGGGGGCGGGGCCGGAGCTGGAATTGGCGCGGTGTGGGGCGATCATGGGGGGGGGCCTGACGAGCTAGAATTGAGTTCTTACGACCCACTTTAGAACCCCTCGGCGCCGCCTGGCGATTCACCTCTTTTTGAGCGGGGTCGCGAACAGCGCGCCGGCTGATGAGTCCACGATGACATCCGAGACGACGCCCCGCCCCGGCCACGCACACACCAACGCGCTGATCGACGCGACGAGCCCCTGCCTGCTGCAGCACGCCCACAACCCGGTGAACTGGATGCCGTGGGGCGAAGAGGCGTTCGCGGAGGCGCGCCGCCGCAACGTGCCGATCTTTCTGAGCGTGGGCTACGCGACGTGTTACTGGTGCCACGTGATGGAGCGGGAGGTCTTCGAGAACGCGGAGCTGGTGGCGGGGTTGAACGAGCACTTCGTGCCGGTGAAGGTGGACCGCGAAGAGCGTCCGGACGTGGACGAGATCTACATGACGGCGACGCAGCTGCTGACCGGCAGCGGGGGCTGGCCGATGAATGTGTTCATGACGCCGCCGGCTCCGGAAGGAGACGAGGCCGGGGGCTACGGGCTGCTGCCCTACTGGGCGGCGACGTACATCCCGCCCGGGGCGAAGGCGGGGCGGCCGGGGTTTGGCGAGGTGGTCGAGGGCATGCGCGCGGCGTGGGTGGACGAGCGGGCGGCGGTGCTGGACCAGGCGGTGCGGGTGTCGGACGCGGTGCGACGCCGGGCCGAGCCGGCCGAGGCCGGGCCGGTAGACGCGGCGCAGTTGACGCAGACGGTGGCGGCGCTGCGCGGCGCGTACGACGCGGAGCACGGGGGCTTCTCGGGGAACGCCGGGCCCAAGTTCCCCACCCCGGTGGTGACGGGGTTGCTGCTGGCGGACGCGGCCGACACGGGGGCCACGGCCCGGGAGGTGAGGCACACGCTGGAGGCGATGGCCCGCGGGGGGATGTACGACCAGGTGGGCGGGGGCTTCCACCGATACAGCGTCGACGAGAAGTGGCGGGTGCCGCACTTCGAGAAGATGTTGTACGACAACGGGCAGCTGCTGAGCCTGTACGCGGCGGCGTATGAGCGGTGGGAAGGCAAGCGGTTTGCCGGTTTGTATGCGCGGGTCATGCGCGAAACAGCTGACTATCTGCTGCGTGAGATGCGCGACGACTCGGGCGCGTTTTGGAGCGCTCAGGACGCGGAGGTGAACGCGCGGGAAGGGCAGAATTATCTGTGGACGCCCGAGCAGGTGCGGGCGGCGCTGGCGGAGGAACCGGACCGCGGCGTGCCGGGCGACACGGCTTACGCGCGGACCGAGCTGGCGCTGCAGATGTACGCGCTGGACCGCGGAACGAACTTCCTGGACCCGCACCACCGCGACGAGCCGGCGAGCAACGTTTTGTACATGCCGGCGGCCATGAGCGAGCACGTCGGGCTGCTGGGCAGCCCCGAGGAGGGGGCGATGGGCCGCTTGATGGACGTGCGAGCCGAGATCAACGCGGCGCTGCTGAGGGCCCGGAACACGCGTGACCAGCCCCGGACCGACGACAAGGTGTTGGCGGCGTGGAACGGGCTGGCGATCGCGGGGCTGGCGGACGCGGGCCGCGTGCTGGGCGAAGACCGCTACGTGGACGCGGCGGCGGCGGCCGCCGACGCGGTGCTGGAGCGGATGCGTGCGGGCGACGGCGGGCTGCTGCGGACGATGCGGGGCGGGGTGGCGAGCGTGCCGGCCTTCCTCGAGGACCACGCGTTTCTCGCGGCGGGGCTGCTTGCGCTGGACGCGGCGCGGCCGCGGGAACGGCGTTTCCACGCGGCGGCTGTCGAACTGATGGCCGAGGCTGACCGGCATTTCGCTGCGCCGGGCGGTGGCTGGTTCGACACCCGGGCCGACCAGAGCGACCTGTTTGTGCGCAGCCGCGGCACTTACGACGGTGCGCTGCCTTCGGGCAACGCGCAGATGATTCACAACCTGCTGACGCTGGGGGAACGGGCGGGTCGGCATGCCGACCCCGCTTTCTCCGACGCGGCCGTGTCGGGGCTGAGGGCGCTGGCCCCGGCGTTGGCGACGCAGGGTGCGGGGATGGCCCACGCGGTCCACGCGTTGCGTCGGGCGTTGGCCCACCCGGCGCGGGCGTTGGCGATGGTCGAACCGGACGACAATCCGGCGGTGGAGGCGGATGTCGGGCCGGTGTCGGTGGGCGTGGCCCGAGATCCGGCCGGGCCGGACCGCTGGTTGGTGACGCTGGACATCGCGCCGGGCTTCCATCTGAACGCGAATCCAGCCACAGCCTCCGGACTGATCGCCACGGAGCTGACCGGCACAGACGAGACCGGCCGGCCGGTCGAGGTGGTGTACCCGCCCGGCACCTCGGAGGAGGCCGCATCCTCGAATACGGCGTTCACTGTCTACCGCGGACGGGTGGTGCTTCGGGTGGCGGCGTGGGCGGCCGATGCGACATTGGACCTGCGTTATCAGGCCTGTGGCGAGGCGTCCTGCCTGCCGCCGGTCACCCGATCAGTCCGTCGGCCTTGACGCCTCCGTGGGCCGGGGCGGAACGCTGGAGCGCGGCCGACACGCTTTTCTTTTTTGTACACGGGCTTGACGGTCCGCCGATTGAATGGGTCATTTGAGCTAAACCTCCTCGTTCCATTTCTCATCAATCCGAGCACCGACCCATGGCGGAATCCGCCCCCAAAATCTGCCTGCTGGCCGCCTTCCTGGCCACCGTCTGCCTGTCGCTCCCCGCGGGGGGGGCGGCCGTGCCCGATTCCGAGCCGAAGCCCCAGCCCAGGCCGGCCTCGCCGCCGCCGCCCCCCCCGGACCCCGATGCCCCGCCCCCGCCCCCCCCGCCGCCGCCGCCGTCGGAGATCGAGGTCGAACTGGAGCTCACGCTGCTGGTGGACTCGTCGAACAGCGTGGACGACACCGAGTTCACCCTGCAGCGTCAAGGCTACATCGACGCCTTCCGAGACCCCGACGTTCAGGCCGCCATCGTGGGCCTGGACGGCGTGGTGGTGAGCTACTACGAGTGGTCGGGTTACGGCCAGCGGACTTCGTTCGGCGACCGCCTGCTGAAGACCGAGGCGGACTGCGAAAAGCTGGCGTCGATGATCGAGGCTTTCGACCGTCACTACCGCCACAGCACCAACATGGCTGGAGCCCTCAACAGCGCCCTGTGGCGGCAGCGCAACAACCGCTACGTCTCGCGACGGCAGGTCATCGACGTCTCGGGCGACGGCATCTGCGAGAACGAGTACTACTACCGTGACGGCCGGGCGTACGATTCGGACGCCGACATGGGCGGTCGTTGGATCGACGTGCTGCGACGCCGGCCCGACACCACCGTGATCAATGGCATCTCGATCGGCAGCACCGCCGGGGTGGTCGAGTGGTACGAGACGACGGTGCCCCAGGGCACCGGATCGTTCACGATGAACGCCTCGACCTTTGAGGAGTTTGGCGACGCGATCAAGCAGAAGCTGCTGCGGGAGATCGTCGCCACGCCGATCAGCTACGACTGATCCCCGAGGTGAGCCAACCCATGAGCCCACGGTCCGCCCCTGCCCGGGGGCGGACTTTTTTCTGCGTGGCCCGCGTCCCGCTTGAAAGGCCGACGCGTTAGGCTCCCCGCATGATCGACACGCATTGCCACCTGACCTGCGACGGGCTGTTCGAACGGGTCGGCCCGGTGGTGGCCGACGCGCGGGTCGCGGGGGTGGACCGGATGATTTCGGTCGGCACGTCGCTGACCGACTCGGCCCGGGCCGCGGGGCTGGCCGCGACGGAGTCCGGAGTGTTCGCGACGGTCGGGGTGCACCCCGGGCACAGCGGTGAAGTGGCGGACGTGTCCGAGCTCAAGCCGGTGCTGAACACCCTGCTCGACCGAATCGGCGTGGTGGCGCTGGGCGAAATGGGCCTGGACCGCCACTACCCCGATCCACCGCTGGACGCGGTACAGCGGCCGGTGTTTGCGGCGCAGCTGGAGCTGATGGCCCAGCGGGCCGAGCGCGGCGATGGCGCACCGCTCGTCGGCGTGGTCCACAACCGCGAGGCGACCGACGATACCCTGGCGATGATCAACGACCACGGGGTGGACGCGGGGCGGCTGGTGTTCCACTGCTTCACCGGCTCGGTCGCCGAGTGCGAGCAGATCCTGGCGGCCGGCGCGATGGTCAGCTTTACCGGGATCGTGACGTTCGGGGGCGCGAAGACGGTGGCCCGGGCCAGCGACCGCGTGCCCCTGGACCGGCTGATGATTGAAACAGACAGCCCGTTTCTGACGCCGGCCCCGCACCGGAAGGTGCGCCCCAACGAGCCGAAGTACGTGCCGCACGTGGCCGCGTTCCTGGCGGCGCGTCGCGGGATGGCGGTGGAGGAGTTTGTGAACGTGGTGGATGCGAACGCGGAGCGGTTTTTCCGTCTGCCCGCGGCGGGATCGCGGCTCGGCGTCGGCTGAACGCCCGCCGGGCCGGGCGTTCAGCCGCGTCAAGCCGCGAAGCGGAGGCCCGCGTCGCCCAGGTAGTGGGCCAGCCGGCTCTCGTCGGTGCGGGTCTGGAACTGCTCGAACACCATGCCCATGCGCGTCGGCCCGGCCTCGGGGCCCTCGTCGTGGTAACGGACGATGACGCCGGTGGCGCTGAACTTGGCGTTGTTCTGACCCGGCAGCAGGCCCCGCACCTCAACCCGGGTGCCGGGCTCCAGGGCGTCGTCGATCTCAAAACGCATGCCGCTCATGCTCACGTCGTAAATGTGACCGCTCCACTTGTAATCCGTCTCGCCGGCACACCGCACCCGCAGCACGCTGTACGCGGCCGGGACCTTGAGGCGGGGCTGTTGACGGGTTTCGGCGACGCGGGGGGCAGCCTTGGCGTCCGACGGATCGGACGACGGCGAGTGCGGGAAGGCGAACGTCATGGCGGGATCCCTGTGTCTGATGGGCGGGGAGCAGGGTGAGGGCGGTCGACGCGGTGTGAAGCCGGGCGCCGTCTGAGGGTGATATCGGTGGGGCGGGGCCGGCAATTTAGTGGCCGAGGGCTGCGGCGGGCCCCGATAAAACCCGCATGGCTGACAACCCCTCTCCGGCGGCCCGCTCCTCTCGTGCCCCAGCGGCGGATCCGCGGACCGCGTCCGCCGGTGAGCAGCCCCGCATCCGCGTGCTCACCAGCGAGCCCCCGCGGCCGGTGGCCCGGGCCGAGGCGGCTCGTTCGGGCCTCCTGCTGCTGGGCACCGCCCAGTCGGTCCGCCAGCTGGCCGCGGCGCTACGCGAGACGGTGCCGCCCCCGCACCTGGTGGGCTGCGTGCTGATGCAGCCCGCCGCGACCGACCTTCCGCAGTGGGGCGTCGTGGACGACCTGCCGGACCTGTGCCGGCGGCCGGAGGTGGAGCGGGTACTGATCTGCCTGCCGGCGGTGATGGCGCCCGCGGCGGCGCGCGTGGCCGGCACGCTCGACGACGCGGGCGTGCCGTGGTCGCGGGTGCAGACCCTGGGGGACCAGCTGGCCCAGAACGCGTCGGGGGCCGGCGGTGGCGCCGGTTTCGATCTGACGCGGCTGCTCGACCGCCGGCCCGAGCCGCTGGACGACGCGGCGATCGCCGCGGTGCTGCGCGGGCGACGGGTGTTGATCACCGGTGCCGGCGGATCGATCGGCTCTCAGCTTGCCCTGCGGGTGGCGGCCTACGGGCCGTCGGAACTCACGCTGGTAGAACGCTCGGAAAACGCGCTGTTCGAGATCGACCGCCGCCTGAAGGCCCGCCACCCGGACCTGGTGCGGCACACGGTGATGCACGACATCACCCACCACGACCGCACCGCGCGGCTGCTGGCGCGGGTGCGGCCGGAGGTGGTCTTCCACGCCGCGGCGCACAAGCACGTGCCGATGATGGAAGACCACCCGGCGCTGGCGGTGGAGAACAACTTCCACGGCACGCGCAGCGTGGCCGACGCGGCGGCGGCGGCGGGGGCCGACCGCTTCGTGATGATCAGCACCGACAAGGCAGTCAACCCCTCTTCGGTGATGGGCGCGACCAAGCGCATGGCCGAGCGCTATATCCAGCACCTGGACCACGTCAGCGACACGACCTTCTGCATGGTCCGCTTCGGCAACGTGCTGGGCAGTGCGTGTTCGCTGATCCCGATCTGGACCGAGCAGCTGGCGGCAGGCGGGCCGCTGACGGTGACCCACCGCGACATGACGCGCTACTTCATGACCATCCCCGAGGCGGCGGGTCTGGTGCTGCAGGCGGGCGCCAGCGCCCGCGGGGCCGAGGTGTTTCTGCTGGACATGGGCGAGCCGGTGCGGATCGTCGACATGGCCGACCGGTTCCTCAAGGCCCACGGCCTGATCCCCGGGGTGGACGTGGGCATCGCCTTCACCGGCCCGCGTCCGGGCGAAAAGCTGTTCGAAGAACTGGCCTACCGCGGCGAGGACATGGCCCCCACGTCGCACCCGTCGATCCGCCGCTGGCGGACCGGCCCGCCGCCCGCCGCGTCGGTACGCCAGATGGTGCGGACGTTTGATCGGCTGCGGGCGTGCGAGGACGGCGTGGACCCAACGCCCACGGCGGTGGTGTCTGCGCTGCGGGCGGCGGTGCCGGAGATGGTCGCCGCCGTCGCGTAGCGCCGCGGCGGCCGCGGCGGCCGCTCGGCGCCGGAGTCACGTCCGCAAGGCCGGACGCGACCCCGCCTTCTCGTCGGCCGGCACCCTTCGGGTGCGGGGGACGCAGGCGGTGGGGTTGGGCCTTATTGGAGCCACAACCGGTCGTCGCGATGATGAGAAAAAGAGAGAGTGTGGCGGTGATCCGTCGTTCCAAAAGGTGAACCTGGTTTGAGTTGTCGGGTCAATCGCCGCTCGATACCGCGGGGAGCAAGAGTCTGATTAGGAACGTACAGCGAACGAGGGGCAGTCTGCGAGGCTGTTGGATGTCGGCGATTCAGGCACGCTTCTCAACCACGGTTTGGCGTGGAGCGCGGCCTTCGCCCCGGCGGCGGGCGGGGGGTGGCGGGACAGCGCAGAGCGTGACGGGTACCCTGCGTGATTGGCCGCCTCGCAAACGCGGACCGAACCGCGACGCCGCTCCCCGCCCGCCTCCGGGGCGAACGACCCGCCCATGCCCTGGACCCTCTACAAGTACATCCTGCGCGAGCTGCTGAAGCTGCTGGGCCTCACCACGGTGGTGCTGGTGGTGGTGATGAGCTTCGCCGCGGCCTTCCAGCCGATGAGCGACGGGCTGCTGACGCCGGGGCTGTTCGTGAAGTTTGTGATCTTTACTGCGCCGACGGTGCTGGGGCTGGCGCTGCCCTTTGCCGGCGCGTTCGCCAGCACGCTGACGTTCCTGCGGCTGAGCAACGACAACGAGATCGTCGCGTGCTCGGCGTCGGGCATCAGCTACCGGCGGCTGCTGGCGCCCGTCTTCGGGCTGGGGCTGGTGCTGACGGTGTGTCTGCTGCTGCTGGCCAACCAGGTGGTGCCGCGCTTCTTCCGGCTGGCGGCCCAGGCGGCGACCCGCGACGTGGTGGGGCTGATGGCGGGGCAGCTGGCCAACCACGAGCCCTTCGTGGCCCGCGGCATCGACCCCCAGGGCTCGCAGAGCTTCGTGATCTACGCCGACCAGACCATCCAGCACGCACCTCCTGCCGGGCTGGATTCGCCGCTGCCGATGACCCAGCTGGTGGAGCTGCGCGGGGTGGCGGTGGGCGAGGTGAACGCGGACAACCGCATCGAGCACGACACCACCGCCGAGCGGGCCCGGCTGATGGTCTTTGAGGACGACAAAACCCGGGACGCCTGGATCAAGCTGCGGCTGGACGAGGTGACGCGGCACGACATCGGCTACGTGAAGAGCCTGCAGACGCGCATGATCCGTGTGCCCAGCCAGTTCTCCGAGGACCCCAAGTTTTTCAGCAGCGGTGAGCTGACCCGGCTGAACGAGGCGCCCGAGGGCTACGACGGTGTCCGACGAAGGATGGACCAGCTGGCCGCGGCCCTGGCGACCGAGAGCGTGCGCAACGCGCTGGCCGTGACGCGGGAGCGTGCGGTTCTGGAGGGCGTGCTGTCGGCCCGCTACGTGCTGTCGGCAGCGGAGGTCGGGCCGGGCGACTCAGATGCGGACGGCGGCCTGGTGCTGAACGGCGGCGTGCGGGTGGCCTACTACGCCGGCGGCGACACGGCCGGCGAGCCCGACCGCACCTACGCCGCCCCGCGGGCCGACGTGCAGGTGCGGACCAACCGGTTTGATCCCGAGCCCGCGATCGACCTGCTGCTGACCGACGCAACGATCCGTGGCCCCGAGTCGTCAGGTTTTCCGCCGGTCAACGAACCGAGCCTGGCGTTGCGGGGGCTGGCCTGGCCGTCGCGCATCCTTTCGGATGACCTCGCCAACCAGACCGCCGCGCAGCTGTTCGCGCGGGCGGCCGAACCCACCTTCGCCGGGGCGTCCGCCGTGGCGGCGCGGACCCGCGACCTGCACAAAGAGGTGGGCAAGCTCAAGCGAAGCATCCTGGCCGAGCGAAATCAGCGGGCGGCCTCGGCCGTGTCGTGCGCGCTGCTGATTCTCCTGGGCGCGGTGCTGAGCATCCACCTGCGCGGGCAGGCGCCGCTGACCGTGTACTTCTGGAGCTTCCTGCTGGCCATCATCACGCTGATCGTCATCAGCACGGGCGTGAACGTGGCCGGCGGCACCGACAGCCCGCTGGGCGTGGGCCTGGCGGTGATGTGGAGCGGCAACGCCCTGCTGCTGAGCGTGATCGCGGTGCTGTACGTGAAGGTGGTGCGGCACTGAGGCTCAGCGGTGCGGAGAGGCGTTAGGCGTTAGTTCTTAGGCGTTAGCCAGAGCGCTGACGCGAAGTCGAACGCTCCAAAGAAACCGACGTACCCGCTTGCGTCTTGCTAAGACCTGACACCTGATACCTAACACCTTCTCGACCCCACGCCGCGGACTCTCCGCCCCCTGACCCTCGACCCCACTCGTACATTCGAACGACGAATGAAAACCCTCGACCGCTACATCGTGCGTCAGTTCCTGACCAACTTCGCGATCCTCTTCGTGGTGCTGATGTCGCTGTTCGTGGTGGTGGACCTGATCGTCGACCTGGACGAGTTTATTCAGGCCGGCGAGGCCCACGCCGACGCGTGGCTGGGTGGGCGGTGGGTGGCCACGCTGGGCATCACCGTCGGCTATTACGGCCCGACGGTGCTGCTGGTTTACGTGTTTTTCAACGGGCTGATCGTGGTGGGCGCGATGGGCTTCACCCTGACCAGCCTGCAGCGCACCCGCGAGCTGACCGCCATGATCGCCAGCGGCGTAAGCCTGTACCGCGTGGCGGCCCCGCTGCTGGTCACCGGTCTGCTGCTGAGCGCGCTGACGCTGCCGGTGCAGGAGTTCATCCTGCCGCCGATGGCTCCGCAGCTGGTGCGTAAAAAGTCGCAGCTCAAACAGATCGGTGACGAGCGGGAACGCAGACCGGTGTTTTATGCGCCCGCGGGGGGCGGGGACCTGCTGAGCGCCGAGGCCTTCGACCCCGACGCCGGCGTGCTGCGGGGCGTGCAGATCCACGACCGCAGCCCCGAGGGGCGGACGGTCCGCTTTGTGCGGGCCGACGCGGCCTACTGGCGGCCCGAGACGATCACGCCCGCGGACCGGGCGGCGGCCGGCGACGCCTCCCCGGCGATCCGCATGCGCTGGGTGTTCGAGAACGGTGTGGCCGAGGAGATCCGTCAGCCGGGAGCGTCGGTGGACGTGTTGGCAGACCGGGAGCGGCCGTCACCGAGGGGCGTGGTGCGTGGGGTGGGGGCCTACGACACCGACCTGTCGCCGACCGTGCTGCAGGCGCGGCAGACGGCGATGTTTGCCAGCCTGCTGTCGATCCGTGAGCTGCAGGGGCTCTCGCAGAACCGTGCGGTCGACGCGGCCCGGCGCGGCAAGATCCAGCAGGTGATCTGGAGCCGCTTCAGCCTGATGGTGCTCAACGCGTTGCTGCTGGTGATGGCGTTGCCGTTTTTCCTCTCTCGGGTGCCCGGGAACACGCTGGTGTCGGCGCTGCGGGCCGCGGCGCTATGCATCGGCGCGTGGGGTGGCGGGCTCGTGATGCTGCAGGTCAGCCCCGCGACGCTGCCGCTGGGCGCACTGGCCAGCCCGGCGGTGGTGGCGTGGCTGCCGGTGGCGATGTATCTGCCGGTGGCGGCCTGGCAGCTGAGCCGCATCAAGACGTGAAGCCGTCGTGAGCGTCGGGACGGCCCGGCCACTCCCCGGCGAGGTGTGGTCAGGCGGCCCGGGCGGAGGACGGTTCGACGGGCGCCACCCGGCCCGCGGGGCCGTTGGCGTGGTCACCGCGGGCGTGCGATGACAGGCCCAGCGGGTTGACCTGCCGATGCTGCTTGACGGCGTTGATCGCCTCGCGTCGGTCTTCCATGCTCTGGAGGTAGTCGATGCGACGCTGCCGCGCGGCGCGGATGAGGTCGTGGCGTTCGGTCGCGATCTGGTGCTGGCGGGCCAGCACGTAGAGCACCAGCGTGACGCCTTGAAAGGCGAGGCCGGCGAGCACAAGGATCTTGAGGGTGAGCGGGTCGAGCACGCCGGGCCTATCGGAAGCCGACGACGCGATGCCCCGAGCAGCGGAGCGCGGCGGCCAGTTATCGGGGCGGCGCCCGCCCACCGCGGGCAATACACTGGTCCCGATGATGCTTTTTCGCGCAGAATGCGGGTGGCGGCGGTGGGGCGGCTGGCTGGCCGCCGGCCTGCTGCTGGCAGTCACGGCGGGGGCGGGGGCCCAGCAGAACGCGGTGACCCTGCAGGTTGCGCCCGGCGGATTCGGGCTCGGCGGCGCGGTGCGGCCGGGCGCGTGGGCGGGCGTGCGTCTGCTGCTGGACCACGCCGGCGCCCAGGACCGCGACGTCGCGGTGAGCTGGGAGCTGGCCGACGAGGACGGCGACCGGGTGGTGGCCCGTCGCAACGCCACGCTGGCCCGCCAGCGCGATGGTCAGGCGGTGTGGCTGTACGCCGCGCTGCCGGCGCGGCTGGGCGTCGACGACCGCTTCTCGGCCCGGTGTGTCGACGCCGAAACGGGCGAGTTGCTGGCTGCGGCCGCGTTCGGCCCGGACCCGGACCGCCTGGCGGCGTCGGACGACACGCTGGTTGCCGTGACCAGCGGCGCCGACCTGGGGTTGTCGGACTACGGCCGCCACGAAACCACGCACGCCGCTTTACGCCTGGTTCGCGGGGTGTCGCTGACCACCCTGCCCGACCGCTGGGCGGGCCTGCAGGCCGCTTCGACGCTGATCTGGACCCCCGACGGCGGCGGCGACCCGGCCGACCCGCAACAGGTCGGCGAGGCGACACTGGAGGCGGTCCGCGAGTGGTGCTGGCGTGGCGGGCACCTGATCGTGATGCTGCCGGCGGTCAACAACACCTGGTTCGGCTCGCCGCTGGCGGACCTGCTGCCGGTCTCGGCGAACGCGGCCCGCCGGGTGGACACCGACCGCTGGGCCGAGCCGCAGTGGATGGGCAGCCTGCGGCCCGACGCCCCCGAGACCGTGAGTCAGACTGTCTTCCGGGTGGCGGACGGCGGGGCGGGCACGCCGACCGTGCTGCTGCGCGACGCGGAAGACCGACCGGTGGCCGTTGCACACCGCTACGGCTTCGGCCACGTCACGCTGCTGGGGCTGGACCTGACCCAGGCCCCGATCCGCCAGTCGGGCATGCCCCGGGGCGAGCGGCGCCTCTGGTCGCGCCTGCTGAACCTGACCGCGCCGGTCTACACCGAGGCGTACGTGGGGGCCCGCGAAAAGCAGCGCACCTTCGTGCCCGCGGCCCAGCTGCAACGGCGACCGCTCGGCGACTTCGTGGGCGGGCGCATCGCAATGACCGGCACCGTGAGTGCCTTCCTGTTCGGCGCGGTGGTGTGGTTCGGGCTGTACTGGCTGGTCGCCGGAGTGCTGCTCCAGCCGCTGCTCAAAACGCGCGGGCGTGAACGCTGGACGTGGCCGGTCTTCGCCGGCGTGGTGCTGGCCTTCGCCGGCGTGGCCTGGGGCGCGGCGGCGCTGGTGCGGCCCGGCGCGGCGTCGCTGCGTCACGTCAGCTTGCTGGACGTGGACGCAAACGCCGGCACCAGCCGGGTCCGCAGCTTCGTGTCGGTGTTCCTGCCCGACTTCGGCGTCACCGAGGTGGCGCTCGGGCAGCCGCCGGTGCCGGGTCTGCCCGGCGCACCACACAACCTGCTGGCCGCCCCGGGCATGGCCGGCGATGCGGCGGCGCCCGGGTTCATCGAGCCGCGTTCGTACGCCGTGAACGCCGCCGACCCCCACGCCGCGGGGCTGCCCACGCGGGCCACCACCAAGCGGCTGGTACTGGACTACGTCGGCCCGACGGTGCGGCCCACGCCGGGCCTGGCCCAGCCCTTCGAGGTCGTCGCCCGCGCCCCGCTGGCCGAGGGGCCGGGGGGCTGGCCCGTGGGCGAACTGGTCCACACCCTGCCCGGCGTGCTGACCAACGTGACGGTGGTGCAGGCCCGCGGCGAGGGCTTTGACCGCCGCGGCCAGCGCCGCCCGCTTCCGCCCCGGGTGTGGCGGCCGCAGAACGCCGCGGGGCAGGACGCCTGGGCACCGGGCGACCCGCTGACCTTTTCCGGGCCGGTGGAGGACTACCGCGAGCTGGTCGTGCCCCTGCCGCTGTACCGCGCCGACCGGGACCTGACCGCCGAGGGCTACCTGGGCATCCTGCTGTCGCAAGAGAAAGGTGCCGCCGCGGCCGTGGCCGGCGCGGTGGGCCCCGACGAGAGCGTGATCGCCCGCCGTTTCGCGCTGATGAGCTTCTACGACGCGCTGCCACCGCCGAACTTCCTGAAGCTGGACTTCCCGCGCGACGCCGCGGTGGGCCGCGGCGCTGTGGGGCCGGCGATGGATTTCACGCCGCTGCTGCAGGGCCGTCGGCTGATCGTGCTGGGCCAGCTCAAGTCCGGCCCGCTGCCGCTGGCGCTCACGATCGGCGGGGAGACGCCGCCGAGCGAAGGCTGGACCTTCGTGCGGGTGATCTGTGACTACTAGCACGACGACCACGCGGGTTGTCGTGACACGGGGCTGATAAGGCATGTGGCAGCGTATGGTTCGGTGACTCGAACGAGCCGCGACCGTAGGCAGGTCGCCCCGCGCCTTGTCGTCCGCAAGAAACTGACGCTGAGACCAGGGGCGACTCCCGCACGGTCGCGGCTCGTGAGAACCCGGAAGCCAACCCGCGTTGTCGTGCCTGGCAGATAGACCGCTGCGCATCCGCCGGGTCCGAAAATCGATCGCGGTGGTGCTGTGGCGGCCCCCGCGGGCCGGGGCGGCGTCTCGGAGGCCGGGCGTCGAAGCGCCGCCCCGGCCCGCGGGGTAGGATCCCGCCGACGCGATGCCGATGATCGAAACCACCAATTTAACCAAGCGCTACGGCGACCTGATGGCGCTGAGCAACCTCAACCTCAGCATCGAGGCGGGCCAGTGCTTCGGCTTCATCGGCCCCAACGGCGCAGGCAAGACCACCAGCATCAAGATCCTGGCCACGCTGCTCAAACCCACCTGGGGCGAGGCCCGCGTGGACGGCCTGTCGGTCGGTCCGGTGAACGCCCGGCAGGTGCGCTCGATCATCGGCTACGTGCCGGACTATTTCGGCAGCTACGACGACATGGTGGTGCAGGAGTACCTGGGCTTTTTCGCCGCCAGCTACGGCATCACCGGCGACCAGCGCAAGCAGGTCATCGGCGACGTGCTGGACCTGACCGACCTGGCCTACAAGAGCGATGCCGAGGTCAACAGCCTCTCGCGCGGCATGCAGCAGCGGCTGAGCGTGGCCCGCGTGCTGCTGCACGACCCCAAGGTGCTGCTGCTGGACGAGCCGGCCAGCGGGCTGGACCCACGGGCCCGCATCGAGATGCGCGAGCTCTTGAAAGAGCTGCACCTCATGGGAAAAACGATCCTGATCAGCAGCCATATCTTGCTGGAGCTGGCCGACCTGTGCGACGTGGTGGGCGTGATGGAGCAGGGCGAGCTTAAGTTCACCGGCACCATGGACGAGATTCTGGCCCGCGCGAAGCAGACCGGTGGCGGGGCGGTGCTGACCGTGGGGGTGGCCGGTCGTCAGGCCCAGGCGGCGGCGCTGCTCAAGGCCATGGCGGACGTCTCGTCGGTCGAGCCGACCAAAACCGGCCAGCTGAAAGTGACCTTCGCCGCGGGCGCCGAGGAAGGACCGCCGCCCGCGGCCGCGGTGGCGCGGGCCCTGGTGGAGGGCGGCTTCGCGCTCACCCGGCTCGACGAGGAGCAGGTCAACCTGGAGACCGCGTTCATGCGGCTGACCAAGGGGCTGGTGCAGTAGCGAGGCGGGCGACCTCCGTGCGAGGATCGCAAAGCCTCACCCCACCCGTCGGTCGCGCGGGCTGCGCCCGCACGTCGCGTCCGGCGACAAAAGTAGCGCGGCGTGTGAAACGCGACGGGAGCTGAGAATCGGCCGATCCCGCATCCTACACTCGTTCGACCTGCGGCCAACTCCTCACCTCTTTCCTCTACGAGCCCTCCCATGATCCGCCTCACCGCATTCGCCGCCTCCCTCGCCCTCACGCTCTCGGCGGTCGCCGACCCCGTCACCTTCGACTTTGCCGACCCCAAGGGCGTCAACGGCGTGACCTTCGTGATGGACTCGCAGCTGGAGCCCATCGTGGGCACGGTGGCGGGCGTCGCCGGAACGGTGACCTACGACCCGATGGATCCTGCGTCGCTGTCGGGCCACGTCTCGGTCGACCTCGACACCATCAGCTTCGTCAACCCGGGCATGACCAAGGCGCTCAAGGGGCCCAAGTGGATGGGCTTCGACGGCTCGCTGCCCGCGACCGTGTACTTTGATTCGTCGGCCCTCAAGGACGCGGACGACCCCGACGAGCCGATCGTGACCGTCACCGGACGCGTGGTGCTGGGGGACGTCGAGGTGCCGATGACAGTGGACGTGAGCGTGGCCCACCACGCCGACGCGGCCAAGGACCGTGGCGGCGCCGAGTCGGGCGACCTGCTGGTGCTGCGTTCGATGTTCAAACTCGACCGCGTGGCCCTGGGCATCAACCCCGACGCCCCGACCGAGAAAGTCGGCCCGGAGATCATGGTGATGGTGCCCGTCGTGGGTTACAGCCAGTGATCGGGCGTCGAGTGCGTGATGTAAGGGGCCTCGTGCTCGCCGCTGCGGGCGTGTTCGTGGCTGCGTCAAGCGCATTCGGTCTGGCGGCGGAGTCGTCAGACAGCCTGCTGGTCTTCACTCAGCCCTCAAACGGGTCGGCGATCGCCGGGCGGTTCGAATCCAAGACGCGTCCCGCGCTGGCCGAACTGGCCGAGTCGATGGGAGTCGCGCTCGAGGTGGTGGACGTGTCGTCGGCCGGCGCTCCGGCTGACGTCGCCCTGACCCCGCTGATCGTGTTCCAGAACCACCGCGGACGGTCCGTGTACCAGGGCCGCACCGATACGCTGGACCGCGTACGCAACCTGGTGCGGACCGCGCGCTTCCGGCCCCAGGTGGCCGCGGTGCTGGAGCGCCCCGGGGTGCCCTTCGAGCGGCGCGGACGCATGACGCTGGCGACCCCGATCAAGGTCACGCGGCTCGCCGGGATGCCGCCCAAAGGTTTCGACGCCGACGCGTTTTCGGAAGCGGCCGCCGGTTGGGTCCGCGACGCCGCGGCCGCCCGCGGGGCGCAAACCAACGCGCCTGCGCGGCTGGGGCGCAGCGACCGGCAGTTCTACCTGGACTTCTTTCCCCACCGCTCGGCCGACGGCGTGCTGTCACTGGGCCTCGCGGCCTATTCGCAGTTCCACTGCCACGAACCAGTGTTCGTGCAGACGGATCCGCCGCTGAGCGGCGCGTGGGACGACCGCGAGGCGTTGTTCTCCGAGGCCTTCGGTGTGCTGATGGATGCGGTGGACCGGGTGATCGCGGGGTCGCAGCTGGGCGACGGCTTCGACCCGGTGCCCGCCGAGACGCCCGCGCCAACATGGGCGGCGCTGGGCCTGGCCCTGCCGCCGGCGCCGCCCGACGCCGCGCCCCCGCCGGTCGCGATCGACCGCTGGCCGACCGACTGGGTGATGGTCGATCCGGGCCCCGGCGAACCGCCGGCGGTGCAGTTCGCCTTCGCCGCGCCGCAGGACGCGTACCGCGGCGAGGCCACCCGGGTCTGGGGCACGCTGACGCTGGGTTCACCCGGCGGCGGCGGGATCATCGCCGGCGCGACGGGCCGCTTTGCGGCCGATCCGGCGTCGGTCACCATGGGCGAGGCCGACCTGGACTCAGAGATCCACGCGTCGATGCTCGACGTCGCCGCCCACCCCGAATCGTTCTTCGTGCTGGAGAAGACCGAGGCCCAGAGGGTGTCGCCGGAGTTCGGCGTGCTGACGCCCGCGGTGCTGCACGGCACCTTCACCATGAAGGGCCACGCCGTGCCGCTGACCGTCACCGCTTCGATGGAGCCGGTCACGGCCGCGTCGGGCGAGTTGCGGCTGGTGCTGGATGCCCGCTGGTCGCTGGGTCTGCTGCAGCCCTTCGGCATCGACGGGCCGTCCGGTGACTCCGGAGGGGGCGACACGCTGGAGTTTGCCGCGCGGCTGCTGTTCGCCCCGGCCCAAAGCCCTTCGGGATCGTGAGGGGCCCGGCGGCGGACGGTCGGATCGGGCGGACGGCGGGCCTCGGCCCGGTGGCCGCCGCCCGCCTTGGCAGGCGGTTCAGGGCGGCTTGAACCCCGGCCGGCAGCACACGGTGAGCGGCGTTTCCTCTGCCGTCCGGACGCGGTATCATCGGAGACCGAAGGCACCACCGTGGGCGGTGATAAACGCCGCCGCGGGTTTCCAGCTTCCCTTTAGAAAGCCAGTTCATGACGCTCTTACTTCCCCCGGCGGCCCCTCATCGCGCCGGCCTCGTCGCTTTGCGGCGCGGCGCTCACGCTCTCGCCGCCCTGACTTTCGCGGTGTCGGTACTCGGCGGCCTGACCGGCTGCGGCGTCACCGACAAGGCCTACTACTCCCTGTGGGAGAAGTTCGGCTACGAGAAGCGTGACCTGCTCGTGTCGCAGGTGTCCGACGCCCGCGAGCAGCAGGAAGACACCCGCGAGCAGTTCTCCAGCGCGCTCGAGGAGTTCCGGGCCACCTTCAACACCGAAGAGAACAAGCTCAGCAAGGCCTACGACTCGCTGGTAAGCAACTACGACGACTGCCAGACCGAGGCCGAGCGGCTGAAGACCGAGATCGCCAAGGTCAAGGAGCTCTCCGGCGACCTGTTCACCGAATGGGACGGCGAGATCGAGGAGCAGACCAACGCCGCCTACAAGTCAAGCATGGCGAAGCAGAAGTCCGCGACCGTCACCAGCTACAACGCGATGGTGGCCAAGATGGACGAGGCAGCCGCCACCATGGACCCGGTGCTTCAGGCCTTCAGCGAGCGGGTGCTGCTGCTCAAGAGCTCGATGAACGCCCAGACCCTCGCGTCGATGCAGGAAAACGCCGACGAGCTGGTCGGCGACATCGAGGGGCTTATATCGGAGATGAACAAGAGCATCGCCGAGGCCGACGCCTTCATCGCGGAGATGGGCGGGGCGTGAGATTCGGCGGATCCGTGTCTGGCGGGGTGCGGGTGAGCGGCCCCAAGGCCGGCCGCTCACCCGCACCCCGCCAGACACGCAACAGCGGCGAATCACACGATGGTCGGGTCACGGGTTCAAGGAGAGGAAAGTCGGGGGACTGAGAACGAGCGATCAGGGACAGCGTGGGTCGCCGTGTGGCGACCGGCGTGATGCGGGGGGGGATGTACGCGGCGGCTTTTTCTGAGCCGTTTGAGTTTTTGACCGCTTTTGCGGTCGGTGGTTTTCAACGGCCGCTTTTTCTGCGGCAAGGAGTGTGAGATGCAAGAAACGAACCCGCCCGTGGCGTCCTCCGAAGGCCGCACGCCCCTGCCCGGCAACACCCACTTCGAGCCGCTGGAGCCGCGGCGGCTCATGTCGACGGTCCAGGTCTTCGCGGCCGGCAACGCCGGCGGCGAACAGATCCAGCTGCAGCTCAACGGCGCGGTGGTGGCGACGTACACCGTCACCGGGGCCAACGCCGACGCCGGGGTCTTTCAGACGTTCACCTACGAGGCCGCGGGCACGGTGATCGCCGACGACGTGCGTGTGTCGTTCATCAACGACTTCTACGACGAGGCCAACGACGTCGACCTCAACGCCCGGATCGACGCCATCGCCATCGACGGCGTGCGCTACGAAACCGAGGACGTCTCGACGTTCTCGACCGCCACCTACACCAACGCGGATGGCAACATCGTCCCGGGTTTCGGCCGCGGCGACACGCTGCACAGCAACGGCTACTTTCAGTACGACGGTCCGGACACGCCGCCCCCGCCCCCACCGCCGGGCAGCTCGACGGTCCGCGTGTTCGCCGCCGGCGTCTTCGGCACCGAGCGGATCGAGCTGCGCATCGACGGGGCCGCGGTGGCCGCGTGGTCCAACCTGGGCACCGGAGCGGACGCGGGCGTGTTCGTGACGCGGACCTTCGAGGCCGCCCAGACCCTGTCCGCCGACCAGGTCCGGGTCGCGTTCACCAACGACCTCTACGACCCGGCCAACGACATCGACTGGAACGTACGGGTCGACGCGGTCGAGATCGACGGCGTGCGCTACGAAAGCGAGTCGTCCGAGACGCTCTCGACCGGCACCTGGACCGCGGCCGATGGCGACATCGTTCCCGGGTTCGGGCGCGGCGATTTCCTGCACGCCAACGGATACTTCGAATACGCCGGGAGCAGCCCGCCGGCCAACCGCCCGCCCAACGCGGTCAACGACGTGCTGGAGGCCAGCCGCGACGGCAACGCGGTGGCGTTGCGTCCGCTGGCCAACGACTCGGACCCCGACGGCGACCCGCTGACCCTGCAGTCGGTCGGCACGCCGGCCCAGGGCACCGCGGTCATCCGCGGCGACCGGATCCTCTACACGCCGCGGGCGGGCTTCACCGGGGCCGATGTCTTCAGCTATACCGTGGCCGATGGCCGCGGCGGGATCGCCACCGCGCGGGTCGACGTGACCGTCGTCCCGGCGCCGCAGCCGGGCATCCTGCAGTTCGTCGACACGACCTACCGCGTGGACGAGACCGCCGGCTCGGTCGCCGTGGGCCTGGAGCGGGTGGGGGGCACGGACGGGGAGGTCTCCGCCACCTACGTCAGCGTGGCCGACACCGCCACGGCCGGCAGCGACTTCACCGCCCGCAGCGGCCGCGTGACTTTCTCCGCGGGCCAGAGCACCGCGACGATCCTGATCCCGATTCTCGACGACGGTCTGGTCGAGGGCGACGAAGCCTTCTCGCTGTCGCTCAGCGGCGCCGACGGCGGCGCGTCGCTCGGGGTGCCCCGCACCCGCCAGGTGGTGATCGCCGACGACGAAGCCGCGTCCACGGGCAACGGCCTGCTGGGCGAGTACTTCCGCCGGCGCGACTTCACCGACCCGCTGCTGCGCCGCACCGACGCCACGGTCGACTTCAGCTGGGGCAACGCCGCTCCCTCGCCGCTGGTGCCCGCCGACCTCTTCACCGTCCGCTGGTCCGGGCAGGTCGTGCCCCCGACCACCGGCACCTGGGCCTTCCGCACGCTCAGCGACGACGGCGTGCGGCTGACCGTCGACGGCCGGCTGATCATCGACAACTTCACCGACCACGGGCCGACCTCCGACATCGGGACCCTTACCCTCAACGGCGGGCAGCCGGTCGACATCACGATGGAGTACTACGAGAACCGCGGCGGCGCCACCGCGCGGCTGTTCTGGTCCAGCGCGTCGCAGGCCGAGCAGGTCATCCCCACCGCGGTGCTGTTCAGCGAGGCCCCGGTGCCGGTGATCCCGCCGCCGCAGCTCGCCGCCGCCGCGCTGGTGTCCAGCGGCCTCAACCGGCCCACGGCCGTGGAGTTCGCGCCCGACGGCACCGCCTACATCCTGACCCAGCCCGGCGAGGTCAAGGTCTACCGCAACGGCACGCTGCAGAGCCAGTCGCTGCTGGACCTGCGTGACCGCGTGAACTTCATCCAGGACCGTGGGAGCATCAGCCTGGCCCTGCACCCGGACTTCGCCAGCAGCCCTTACCTGTATGTGGCCTACACCTACGACCCGCCCCAAGCCGCCAACGGCACCGGGCTGGCCGGCCGCGACGGCGCGGGCAACCGCGCCGCCCGCGTCTCGCGGTGGACCCTGGACGCTGCGACCAACCACACCACGGTCGTCGCCGGTTCGGAGAAGATCATGCTCGGGACCAACTCGGTGTGGGCCAACATCAACCAGCCGGGGGTCGACTCGACCAACAACACCACCATCGCCGAGTCGGGGCTGGACGCCAACGGCGACCCCATCCGCGACTTCGTGCCCACCGACAGCCGCTCGCACACCATCGCCGGCATGGCCTTCGGCACCGACGGCAGCCTGTACGTCTCGACGGGCGACGCGTCGTCGTTCGGCAGCGTGGACCTGCGGGCCGCCCGCGTGCAGAACCTGGACAACCTCGCGGGCAAGGTGCTGCGGATCAACCCCGAAACCGGCGCCGGCTACAGCGACAACCCCTACTTCGACGGCGACGCGGGCAGCAACCGCTCGAAGGTTTTCGCTTTCGGCCTGCGCAACCCCTTCCGCATCGCCGTCAACCCGGTCGACGGCCAGGTCTACGTCGGCGACGTCGGTTGGACCAAGTGGGAAGAGATCAATCGCGTGGACGGCGCGGGCGGCAACAACTTCGGCTGGCCGTTTTATGAAGGTGGCTACGGGGGCGGATCGGGCGGGGTGAACCTGCAGACGAACCGCTACAACACCACGCCCGAGGCGCAGGCCTTCTACGCCGGCAACCCCGACGTCACCGCGCCGCTCTACGCCCGCGACCACGGCGACGGGGCCCGGGCGATCTCGCTGGGCACGTTCTATACCGGCACCCGCTACCCCGGCTTCGAGAACGCCCTCTTCTTCAGCGACTTCATCGAGGGCAGCCTGCAGGCCGCCTTCCTGGCTCCCGACGGAACGCTGGACCGGGTGGTCCAGGTCAGCGCCCCCATCGGAACAATCTCCAGCATGACGGTCGGCCCGGACGGGTTCATGTACTACACCGACCTGTTCGGCGGCAAGTTCGGCCGCATCAACCCGGTGGCGTAGCCGGCGGAAACGCGCCCTGCGGCGGGCGACGCACCCCGGGGACCGGGATGCGTCGCCCGCCGCCGGAGGCGTCACCGCACGTCGTCCGCCCGTATTCCGCGTGTGGCGTGTCGGGCTTCGACGAGCCGCGACCGTGAGGGAGTGGACCCTGGGCGTCGGCCCGTGCAACATCACCGCGTGACCTCGCGACGGGCGATCCGGAGCAGGTGTCTCGGTTGGCCGTGATCAGATCGCGAAGTACTTCGCCAGCGGGTGGTGCACCACGATCGCGCTGGTGCTCTGCTCGGGGTCGATCTGCCAGTTTTCGGTCAGCTCGCACCCGATGCGTTCGGGCTGCAGCAGGCGGAAGAGGATCTCCTGGTCCTGCATCTCCGGGCAACTGGGGTAGCCGAAGCTGTAGCGGCTGCCGCGGTACTTCTGGGTGAAGAGCTGCTTGATCTTCGGGCTGTCGTCGTTGCCGATGCCCAGCTCGGTCCGCATGCGTTTGTGCCACAGCTCGGCCAGGGCCTCGGCGCACTCCACGCCCATGCCGTGGCAGTAGAGGTACTCGGTGTAGTCGTCGGCGTCGAAGCAGGTCTTCGCCAGCTTGCTGACTTCGTGGCCCATGGTCACGCACTGCAGGCCCAGCACGTCTTTCTCGCCGCTCTCGATCGGCTTGAAGAAGTCGCTGATGCACAGCCGTTTGCGGTCGTGCTGGCGGGGGAAGCGGGTGAAGCGGTCGATCTGCTTGTCGTGGTCGACGGGGTCGAAGACCACCAGGTCGTCGCCGTCGCTGTTCACCGGCCAGTAGCCGTAGACCACCTGCGGGCGCAAAACCTTGTCGTCCTTCATCAGCGTCTTGTAGCGGTTGAGGATCGGCCGCACCGTCTCCTCGATCTGCCGCTCGTAGTCGGCGGTGGACTTGTCGCCGCGGACGAACTGCCACTGGCTCTTGAACAGCGCCGCCTCGTTCAGGAAGGGGTAGATCTGGTCCAGCGGCACGTCTTCGACCACGCGCGAGCCCCAGAAGGGCGGGTTGACGGTGGGGAGGTCGGTCTTGACGTCAGACCTTGCAGGGCGATCGGCCACGGCGGTGTCGCCCTTGCGTTCCGCGGCTTTGGCCGTCAGCTCGGCCACCTTGGCGGTCTGGCGGTCACGCTTCTCTTTGCGGCCCTCGATCTCGACGTCCAGCTCGTCGGCCCGGCCGTTGGCCAGGTAGTCCATCAGCCGCAGGCCCTCGAACGCGTCGGTGCCGTGGAACACGCGGCCCTTGTATGTGTCGCGCAGGTGGCCCTCGCAGTAACTGCGCTGCAGCGCGGCGCCGCCCAGGATCATGGGCACGTCGATCTTCAGCGTGTTGAGTTCCTTCAGGTTCTCCTCCATCACGTTGACGGACTTCACCAGCAGGCCCGACAGGCCGATCGCGTCGGGCTTGGTCTCGTGGTACTTGGCCACGATCTCGTTGATGGGCACCTTGATACCGATGTTGTGGACCGTGTAGCCGTTGTTGGTGAGGATGATGTCCACCAGGTTCTTGCCGATGTCGTGCACGTCGCCGCGCACGGTGGCCAGCAGCATGGTGCCCTTGGTCGATCCCTCGACGCGGTCCATGAAGGGCTCCAGCTCGGCCACGGCGGCCTTCATGACCTGGGCGCTCTGCAGCACGAAGGGCAGCTGCATCTGGCCGCTGCCGAACAGCTCGCCCACCACCTTCATGCCGTCCAGCAGGTGGTCGTTGATGATGTCCAGCGGCGGGTACTTGCCGCGTGCTTCGGTCAGCGTCTCGGCGAGGTTCTTCTTCTCGCCGTCGATGATGTGCTTGCGCAGCCGCTCTTCCAGCGGCAGGTCGGCCAGGTCCACCTTGGTGGACTGCGCCTCGGCGCCGTCGGGGTAGTGGTTGATGAAGATCTGCAGCGGGTCGGCGGTTTCGCTGCCGTCTTCGAGCGTGACCGGCGTGTCGGGCCGACGGTCATAAAGCAGGTCCAGGGCCGACTGCCACTGGGCGTCGTCGATGCGGTTCTTGGGCAGGATCTTGCTGACGTGCAGGATGGCGCTGGTCAGACCCGCCTGCGTCAGCTCGTAGAGGAAGGCCGAGTTGAGCACCTGCCGGGCGGCGGGCTTCAGGCCGAAGCTGATGTTGCTCAGCCCGCAGGTGATCTGGCACTCGGGGAAGCGCTCGCTGATCAGGCGGGTGCCCTTGATGGTCTCCAGCCCGCTCTTGCGGTCCTGCTCCATGCCGGTGGAGACCGGCAGCACCAGCGGGTCGAACATCAGGTCGGCCGGGGCCAGCCCGTGGGTGTTCACCGCCAGGTCGTACATCCGCTCGGCGATGGCGAGCTTGCGCTCGCGGGTGCGGGCCATGGCGTTTTCTTTGTCTTCGTCGATGGTGCCCAGCACCAGGCCCGCGCCGTAACGCTTGGCCAGCCGGCACATCTCGGCGAACTTCTCTTCCCCGTCTTCGAGGTTCGCGCTGTTGATGATGCACTTGCCGCCGGCGGCCTTCAGGCCCGCCTCGATGGTGGCCGGCTGGGTGCTGTCGAGCATCAGCGGGGCGTTGACCTGCTGCACCAGCAGGCCCACGATGCGGCGCATGTCGGCGACGTTGTCGCGGCCCGCGTAGTCCACGTTGACGTCGATGACGTGGCTGCCCTCGCGGACCATGTCCTTGGCCAGGCTCATGATCTCGTCGTCGTTCTCTTCTTCCAGCAGCCGCTTGAACTTGCGGCTGCCCGACGAGTTGGTCCGCTCGCCCACGTTCAGGATGCTGTTGTCCTGCCGGTACTCGACCGCGCCCATGAGCGACGCGATCTGCGGCTTGTACTCGGCTTTCTTCGGTGCGTCAGGCTTAGCGTGCAGACCGATGGATTCGACCAGGGCCGCGATGTGACCCGGTGTGGTGCCGCAGCAGCCGCCGACCACGTTCAGTCCGTATTCGGAGACGAAGTCGCTGACCTTTTCGGCGAAGGGTCCGGGCTGCAGCGGAAACACCGTCTTGCCCTCGACCAGCAGCGGCAGCCCGGCGTTGGGCAGCAGGCTGATGGCCCGGGGCCAGTGCTTGGCCAGGTACTGCACGTGCTCGGCCATCTCGGTGGGGCCGGTGGCGCAGTTCATGCCCAGGCTCAAAATCGGATAGTCGCGCAATGCGGCGACCACGCCGGCGATGTCGGTGCCCACCAGGGTGGTGCCGAACTGCTCGATGGTCACCTGCACCATGATGGGCACGTCGCCGGTGCCGTCGGTGTCGGGCGTGAGGCCGCGCTCGGCCAGCACGTCGAGGATGGCGGTGATGGCGCATTTAACCTGCAGGATGTCCTGGGCGGTCTCGATCAGCAGCACGTCGGCCCCGCCGTCGAGCAGGCCGCGGACCTGCGCGGCGTACGAGGCGAGCATCGTGTCCCAGTCGATGTTGCCCAGCGTGATCAGCCTCGTGCCGGGGCCCATCGATCCGACCACGAAGCGCGGCCGCTCGGGCGTGGCGAAGTTGTCGCAGGCCTTGCGGGCGGTCTGCGCGGCCAGCACGTTCAGCTCGTGCACGCGGTCGACCAGGTCCTGGTCTTCCATGGTGTGCAGCTGGGCGTTGAAGCTGTCGGTCTCGACGGCGTCGGACCCGGCGGCCAGGAAGTCCTCGTGGATCTGCTGGATGACCTCGGGCCGGGTAAGCAGCAGCACCTCGGTGCAGTTCTCGCGGCCCAGATAGTCGCGTTCCAGTTCCAGGTCCTCCAGCTCGTGAATGGACGTGCCCATGGCGCCGTCCATAAAGAGGACGCGTTGCTGCATGTGCTGGACGAAAAGGCTCATGGGGCGGGCTCGGGGCGTGGGGCGTGGGGGCGAATACGTGGATTTCGGGCAACGAAAGGCCACCACGGGGCATCCATCCGTTCATCCGGATGGAATGATAGACGGTTGAGCCGGGGGGGCAAGCCGGGATGGGGGCACGGGGGGGCGAGGTGCGGATGCAGGGGCGGCTTTGAACCCGCCCGCGCTTGACCCAACCCCGTCGGGGTATGGGGTTACCGGTCGGGTCCACCGCGCAGCCGTGCCGCCCGAAAGCAGCCGATACCGTACCGACGGGGCCCTTGATGGGCCCCGGTGGTAGCCTCTCGCCCCCCAAAGCCCCGGGGCCGGCTTTTCGGGGGGCCCGATTCGAACCGCAACGGAGCAGACGCGATGCAGTGGTGGGAAGCAATCATCCTGGGCGTGGTGGAAGGCCTGACGGAGTATCTGCCGGTCAGCAGCACCGGGCACCTGCTTATTGCCCAAGCCCTGCTGGGCATCGGCACGCAGGACGAGGCCGCCAAGAAGGCGGCCAACGCCTACGCCATCTGCATCCAGGCCGGCGCGATCCTGGCCGTGCTGGGACTGTACTGGAAGCGTGTGCGGCAGGCCTTCGTGGGCTGGGGGGGGAAGATCGGCCTGGGCGCGGGCGACGACGACGGCTTCCGCATGGGCATGAACCTGATCGTGGCCTTCATGCCCGCCGCGGTGATCGGCCTGCTTCTGGACGACATCATCGAAGCCAAGCTGTTTGCGCCCTGGCCCGTGGTGGCCGCGCTCTTCGTGGGCGGCGTTGCGATTCTGGCCGTCAGCTGGTGGAAGAAGAAGCAGGGCGGCGAGGCGTCGGGCTCGGCGCTCGAGGCCATGACCTGGAAGATGGCCCTGGCCATCGGCTTCATTCAGTGCATCGCCATGTGGCCCGGCACCAGCCGGTCGCTGGTGACCATCGTGGGCGGCGTGATGGTGGGGCTGAGCCTGGCCGCCGCGGTGGAGTTCAGCTTCCTGCTGGGCGTCATTACCCTGTGCGCCGCGACGGTCTACAAGGCCAAAGACGCCGGCCCGGTGATGCTGGAGACCTACGGCTGGACGCCCATGATCATCGGATCGGCGGCCGCCTTCGTGAGCGCTTGGTTCGCGGTGAAGTGGATGGTGGCCTACCTCAAAAAGCACGGCATGGAGATCTTCGGCTACTACCGCGTGGTCATCGCGGCGGTGGTGGCGGCGTTGATCCTGGGCGGGCTGATGGACGGGGCGTTCTGATCGGGCTCTGATTCGGCGGAACCGCGTCGGCGTCCCGGGCGGCGGGACCGGTCGCCGAGCCTCCGGGCCCGCCGCCCGGGACGCCGACGCGGCACAGCGGCGAATCGTCGGGTCGGGGCCGTTGACGGGCGCGTTGCGTTCAGATCCTGAGTGGCCCTGCTGGCCGCTTGCGTCCGTTGCCTTCCTCTGTGTGCTCATCCGATCTCGGTGCCCCACGCGTCAAAACCGAGTTGGCGTGAGTACACCTGGATCGAGATGAAACCAAGGCTCACCAACTCGCGAGCGCAGCGAGCCCCATGTCTTGGGGTTGTGCGACAACGCCTTCGCTAACCGCCCTCAATTTCGCGCGACAGCTGGCGGGCGTAGTTGTCGGTGAGTCCGGAGACGTAGTCCATGACCTGCCGCAACCACCAGGCGTAGGGCCGGTGCTGGTGGGCGATGACGTAGTCGGCGCCCCACGCCAGGTCCAGTGTGCGCTTGGCGACGTAGCTTTCGGGGTCGTAGCGGCCGTCACGCACCAGGCGCTGCGTGGCCCGGGCCAGGGCGTAGACGATGCGGCCCAGCGACTTGTAGGCCCCCAGCTCGGTCGCGGTCTTGCTGCGGTCCGCGAAGATGTCCTTGTACAGGTCTTTGAGCGCGGCGAGCCCGTCGGCGAGCGGGCCTGTGAGGCCGGACTTGAGGTCGGCCCGGCGGTCGCCGGCGCGGATCGCGTCGTGGTCGGACACGAATACGCTCCAGCAGGCGTCGATGAGCGCCCCCATGGCCGCGGCGCGGACCTGACCCAGCGGAGCGCCGTGGAGGGGCGCGGGCAGCAGCTGGTTGAAGGCCTGACGCACGCGGTCGGCACCGAGCAGGCCCAGCTCCACGGCGTCTTCCATGTCGATGACGCGGTAACAGATGTCGTCGGCGGCTTCGGTCAGGAAGCTGAGCGGGTGGCGGGTGCCGGCCCGCAGGCCGAGGCGCGCCCAGGTGCCTTCGAAGAGATCACGCTCGCTGGCGTAGACGTTGAACTTGCCGGTGGCTTCCGCCCGCGGGTCGCCGGCGGTCCAGGGGTACTTGACAAGGGCGCCCAGGGTGGCGTCGGTGAGGCGGAGGTAGCAAGCGGGCAGGTCGGCGCGGGCGGCGAGGCGCAGGCCCTGGGCGTTGCCTTCGAACCGCGCCCAGTCGCGTCGCAGGTCGGGGTCGGCGTAGAACGGGTGGGTGGGGTTGTCGTCGGCGTCGGGGGGAAACAGGTCGACGCCGTGGGCCGCAACCCATTCGCGGATGGCGTACTCGCCGGCGTGACCGTACGGCGGATTGCCCAGGTCGTGGGCGAGGCAGGCGGCCTGTACGATCCAGGCCAGGTCGTCGGCAGACCGGCCCGGGGGGAGATCTTGGCGCGCGTCGAGAAAGAGGCCCAGCCGGCGGGCGAGCGATCGCCCCACGCCCGCGACCTCGATGGAGTGGGTGAGGCGGTTGTGAACGTCGTCATTGGGGGCCAGCGGGTGGACCTGGGTCTTGCGGGCCAGCCGTCGGAAGGGGGCGCTGTAGACCACGCGGTCGTGGTCGGTTTCGAAAGGGCTGCGGCAGGGGTTGGGGACGTCTTCGCGTGCGGCCGCGCCGGGGCGGCGGGGGCCGCGGTGTGCGGAGAGCAGCTTGCGCCACGGGGTGTCGGGCATCGGGCGAGTTTAACGGGGTTCAAGGGCGGGCCGCTGGGGCCGGGCGCAGCTGATTCCGCGGCGGATCGGGGGCCCAGGCGTGGTCGGCGGATGTCCGACGCACCGCGCACGGGAAAAGCCGGAAACCAGGATCGGCTTCGACCCGAAAAGTCGTCTCGCCTGCGGTCAGGTTTCGCGGTGGATCATCCGGGTGTCGTCATGATCGGTTCCACCTCAGGGCGTGAGCAGCACCTTCATTGCGCCGGGGCGTGCGGCCTCGTGCAGGGCCTGCACGCCGTCGGCGAGTTTCATGCGTTTACTGATCAGGCTGGCGATGTCGACGGTCTGGGCGGACAGCGCGTTGAGGGCCTCGGGGAAGGGGCCGCAGCGAGAGCCGATCAGCTTGATTTCGTGCACGACCAGAGGGCTGAGGTCCATCGGAGCCGCTTCGGACAGGTCGCGGGCCGCCGTGGTGGTCTTCATCACAATCGTGCCGCGCGGCCGGACCATGGCCATCGCGGTTTCGATGCCCCGGGCCGAGCCGGTGCAGTCGATGACGATGTCCTGGTCTTGCCGCAGACCCGCGTCGCCGAGCGAGCGGTGCCGGATACCCCACTTCTCACAGTGGCGCAGCTTGGCCTCGTGCTTGCCGACCACGCGGACGGTGGCGTTGAGGGTGTTGACGACCTGCGCGACCAGCAGACCCAGGCGGCCGTCGCCCAGCACGGTGATGTACGGACGACCTTCGATCGTGAGCTGCCGCAGGATCTGAAACGCGGCGGCGAGCGGCTCGGTGAAGACGGCGTGGTCGTCGTCCACGTGGTCGGGAACCGCGAAGAGGTTTTCGACCGGCAGCAGGAACTGCTCGGCGAAACATCCGTCACGACCGACGATTCCCAGCACGGTGCGGTCACGGGCGTGGTCACGGAGGCCCGCTTCGACCAGGTCGCAGACGGCGTTGACGCAGTTGATGTGGCCCACCACCCGCCGGCCGATCCAGCCGGCGTCGCGCTTGGCGCCGGTGGCCTCGACCACGCCGACAAACTCGTGGCCCAGCACGCCTGTGTAACCGCCGTAGCCGCGGCAGATCGCCAGATCCGTGCCGCAGACGCCCATGCGCAGCGGGCGAATCAGCGCTTCACCGGGGGGCGGTTTGGGGTCGGGGTGGCGCGGTCGAAGGACCGGTTCGGTGCCATCAAAAACAAGTGCTTGCATGAGGTGGCGGGGCCTCGCGGTTGCCGCTCCGGGGACGGGCTGACGGGCGGTTGGTGGACGGGCGTCCACCCGGACCCGCCGCGGCGGTGCCGCGGTGGGGGGAGCGCGTTAATTCACTATCGGACAGATGCGTGGGGCTCGCGAGCCGGGCGATCGGACCCGAGGGGCCGGCCGCGGACGGGACGTCCGTGCCACCGGGGCCTTGACGGGGGGGGGGGCGCGCCTCGCGGCCGGGGTGCCTGACCGAAGGCAGCGCGGGCCTTGCGTCCGTGGTCGGTGCGGCACACCGATCTCCGGCGTTCGGGGCGGAGCCTCCGCCGGCCGCAGGGCGTCCGGCCTTCGCCGCTCCGGGCGACGGGCGGGCGGCGACGGGGCCCGACGCAGCGTAAGCTGGGGGGATATGCGTGACACGCCCCGGGTGCTGATTCTGGCCAACCACCGCAAGCCTCAGGTGATTGAGGCGCTCAAAACCTTTGAACCCTGGCTGGCCGAGCGGGCCCGGGTGTTGGGCGTGTTCAACACCCGATCCACCCGGAAGGAGACCGCCCGGCGTCCCGAGGGCGACCTGGCCCTGGTGCTGGGTGGCGACGGCACATTCTTGAGCCAGGCCCGGGCGATGGTCGACCGGCAGATCCCGCTGCTGGGGATCAACTTCGGCAAGGTGGGCTTCCTCGCCGACTTCGAGATCGAGGACGTGAAGGCGTCGTGGGAGGCGATCGTGTCCGGCTCGTGCCGGGTGAGTGAACGCACCATGATGGACGTCGAGGTGATGCCACCCGGAACCGAGCGGTGGAACGCCGGGGCCGTTCCGGCCGAGACGTTCGTGGCGATGAACGACGCGGTGGTGACGGCGGGCCCGCCGTACCGCATGATCGAGCTGGACCTGGCGATCGACCCGCAGGAGTCGGGGCGCTCGGCCCTGACGTATGCCGGCGACGGCATGATCGTGTCGACCGCGGCGGGGTCGACGGCCTACAACCTGTCGGTGGGTGGGCCGATCGTGGCCCCGGCGGTGGACGCGTTTGTGATCTCGGCGATCGCCCCGCAGTCCATCGCCTTCCGCCCGATCGTCTTCGGGGCCGAGAGCGACGTGTGGGTCACGATGCTCCGCACCAACGAGGGCACGACGCTGGTGATCGACGGGCAGCGGTCGATGCGGCTGAAGGAAGGCCAGCAGGTGCGGGTGCGGCAACACCCGGTGAGGCTGTCGATCATCCAGAACCCGCGGCACACCTACTGGACGACGCTGACGCACAAGATGCACTGGGCCGTCCGCCCGTCGCGGACGTAGGCCGCTCATCGCCCCGCTCGCGTCCGCAGAGCCGGACGCAAGCGGACCTCTTCGGCGGCCCCGGCATCGCCGGGACGCGGCTCGGCGCCACCCGCCCGTTTTGCCGATCCTGAACGCGCGGGTGCCTACTCGACCGCGGAGGGCGGGACGCCCGCTCGGAGGTGTGGGGGCGCGGGATTCGATGTGGGGCACCGTGTCGAGGGGACATCGCGGGCCGGAATAACGACACGCTCGGCACGTTGACCCGCCCGGCGCCGCGACCCCAGTGGCACGGGCGTCCCGCCCGTGGGTCGGCCGGAGGCCGAAAGGGCGAGGCGTAGGCCCGAGATCAATCGAGCTGCTTCAGCGCCGCGACCACCTGGTCCACGTGCTTGGGCACCTTCACCTTGTCCCAGCGCCGCGCGACCATTCCGCCTGCATCGATGAGGTAGGTGGTGCGGACGATGCCCTTGTAGGTCTTGCCGTACATGCTCTTGTCCTGCCACACGCCGTATTGTTGGGCGACGGTCTGGTCGGGGTCGATCAGCAGGGGGAAGTTGAGGCCCTGCTTCTCGCTGAACTTCGTGTGCGCCTTGGCGTCGTCGGGGCTGACGCCGAAGACCGCGGCGTCGTGGGCGGCGAGGTCCTTCTTTACATCGCGAAATTGACAAGCCTGTTTGGTGCAGCCCGGCGTGCTGTCGCGGGGGTAGAAGTAGAGCACGACGGGGCGGCCTTTGAGTTTGCTCAGGGCGTGGGCGGCGCCGTCGGCGTCTTTTAGGGTGAAGGCGGGGGCGCGATGGCCGGGGTCGATGAGGGGCATGGGGGAGGGTTCCGGGTGACGAAGGGACACGTGACCGTAGGCGGCGCGGGCACACATCGGCCCGAGTGGCGAGGAGTGGCCTCCGAACGCCCCCGAGCGCCAGCGACCTTGCCCCGGACATTTGCCCGCGGCCGTCCGGCCGCCGCGGTCGAGAATGCGGGCGGGGTTTCGGCTCTGCGAAACCACGTCCGGCGCCGAGCCGCACTGGCGGCACAGCCGCGGGCCGTCGAGAAGGCACCCCCGCGTCCGGCTTTGCGGACGTGGGGGCGGCGCCGAGCGGCCCCGTCTTTCGGCCCCCCGGGGTAGACTCCGCGATCCCCAAACCCCCGCCCCCTTCGATTCCACCCCGAGACCCCCATGGCCATTAAGAAAGACGGCGACTTCGTCACCTTTACCCAGTTCGTGCAGGCCGAGCAGGAACAGTACCCCGGCGCGTCCGGGCAATTCTCCTGGCTGATGTCGGGCGTGGCCCTGGCCACCCGCATGATCGGCAGCTACATCCGCCGCGCGGGGCTGATCGACGTGTGGGGCGAGCACGGCACCACCAACGTGCAGGGCGAAACGGTGAAAAAACTTGACATCATGGCCAACGACGCGCTGAAGCGCACGCTGGCCTACCGCGGCAACGTGGGCGTCATCGCGAGCGAAGAAGACGACGAGCCGCGCGTGCTGCAGGAGGTCGATGCGGACGACAGCTACATCGTGATGTTCGATCCGCTGGACGGGTCGAGCAACATCGATGTGAACGTGTCGGTGGGCACGATCTTCACGATCTTCCAGAACCCGCCGGACGTGAAGGGCACCGAAAAATCTGTTCTGCAGAAAGGCGCGAAGCAGGTGGCGGCGGGCTACGTGCTCTACGGCTCATCGACGGTGATGGTGTACACCGCCGGCCGCGGGGCGCACATGTTCACGCTCGACCCGCAGTTCGGCACCTATCTGCTGACGCGGGAAAACATCCGCATGCCCGAGTTCGCCCCGCAGTACTCGGTCAACGAGGCCTACAGCCACACCTTCCCCGAGGGCTACCGCCGCTACATCGACCGGGTGAAGCTGAACGACACGCCGACGTACTCGTCGCGCTACGTGGGCAGCCTGGTGGCGGACTTCCACCGGATCCTGATCAATGGCGGGGTGTACATGTACCCGCCGACGCGCAGTGACCCCGGCGGCAAGTTGCGGCTGATGTACGAGTGCAACCCGCTGGCCTTTATCGCCGAGCAGGCGGGCGGGGCGGCGACCGACGGCAAGAACCGCATCATGGAGATCCAGCCTCACAACGTGCACGACCGCGTGCCGCTGGTGATCGGTTCGACGAAGAACGTGGACGAGGTCTCGCGGTCGCTGGCGGCGGCGGGGCACGCGTGACCGCGGGCGAGGCGCCGGCGACCGGGGGGCGGCGGTCGGGCCCGCCGACGGTGCTGACGCTGGGCAATTTCGACGGTCCGCACCGCGGCCACCTGGCCATCGTGGCGGCGTGCCGACAGATCGCGGACCGGGCCTCGGAGCCGACCCGAGCGGCGCCGGGCCGCGTGGTGGCGATCACCTTTGACCCCCCGCCGGTGGCGGTGCTCAGGCCGGGATCGGTGCCGCCGCAGCTCGCGTCCCTCGACACGCGCGTCGCGGTCCTGCAGGACGCCGGGGCCGATGAGGTCGAGGTCGTGACGCCCGACGTGGCGCTGCTGGCCCGGTCCGCCGTGGCGTTTGTGGAGGGGCTGGTGGACCGCCATCACCCGGTGGCGGTGGTGGAGGGGCCCGACTTCCGCTTTGGCCGCGGACGTGCGGGCGATATGGAGCTGCTGTGCCGCCTTGGCGAAGAGCACGACTTTGAGGCGGTCACGGTGCCGCGGGTGCGGGCGAGGATGGGGGACCAGACCGAGGTGCCGGTAAGCAGCTCGCTGGTGCGCTGGCTGGTGGGACGGGGGCGGGTGGCCGACGCCGCCGCGGCGCTGGGGCGGCCGTTCACGCTCACCGCGCCCGTGGTGCGGGGCGAGCAGCGCGGCCGGACCCTGGGCGTCCCGACCGCCAACCTGGAGCCCGCCGCGTGGCAAGGGTTCACGCTGCCGGCCGACGGGGTGTACGCGGCCTGGGGATCCGCCGCGGGCGAACGCTGGCCGGCGGCGGTGTCGATCGGGGAGAAGCCCACGTTCGGGGGGCGTGTGCTGACCGTGGAAGCACACCTGCTGGGGCTGGACCGGGACATCTACGGCCAATCGTTGACGCTTTCTTTTGCCCGGTGGTTGCGCGGCCAGTACCCTTTCGCCGGGCCCGACGCGTTGCGCGCGCAGCTGCACCGGGACGTGGCGACGGTCCGCCGCTGGGCGGCCGACCCCGTCGCCGGCGGTGGGTCCCGCCCCGGGGCCGCTCCGAGCCCCACCGGACCGCTTCCCGCCCCGTCTCAGCCCCACCCGACGTGAACGACTACACCCGATCGACTATCGACCTCGACGCGGCCGCCGCACGCATCGCCGCCGCCGGCGGCCCGGTGCTGGTGCTGACGCACGCCAAGCCCGACGGCGACGCGTTCGGGTCGGTGGTGGCTTTGGTGACCGCGGTCCGGCGGGGCGGCGGGGCGGCGTTCGGGGTGCTGGTGCCGCCGGTGCCCGCGGCGCTGGCCGCCCGGCCCGGGGCGGCCCTGGTGTCGGTGTGGCACGACGGGGCGGGCGTGGCGGCGTGGCCGGTCCCGCCCGACGACGTGGCCCTGTTCGTGGTGGTCGACACGGGGGCCTGGAGCCAGGTGGGGCCCCTGCGCGACGTCGTCGAGCCGCGGCTGGACCGCACGCTCGTGATCGACCACCACCTGTCGGGGGACATCGCCGCCGCGGACCGCCTGGTCGACGGCGCCGCGGCGGCGGCGTGCGAGGTGATCGCGGAGCTGATCAAGCGACTGCCCGTCGGATCGGACGCGCACCCCGACACCGGCTTGGCGGTGGACCCCCTTGCCGACCCCGTGATCGGGGAGGCGCTGTTCATGGGCATCGCATCCGACACCGGTTGGTTCCGCTACTCCAACGTGCGGCCGGCCACGCTGGAACTGGCCGCGACGCTGATCCGGGCGGGCGTCGACCACGCCGACCTTTACCAGCGGCTCGAGCGTGCGGAGCGTCCCGAAAAGCTGGCCCTGCTCACGCGGGCCCTGCAGAGCCTGACGTACGTCGCGGGCGGGCGGGCCGCACTGATGAGCCTACGGCCCGCGGACTTCGTCCAGACCGGGGCCGCCCCCGAGGAGACCGAGGGTCTGATCGACCTGCCTCAGCGGGTTGCCGGCGTCCGGGTCACGGTGCTGCTCACCGAGTCACCGGTCCCCGTGGGCGAGCCGCCCCTGACCCGCATGAGTTTCCGCTCGCGTCACGCGGCCGACCCCGCCGACACCGTGAACGTGGCCGATCTGGCCGCGCAGCTGGGCGGCGGCGGGCACGCGCGGGCCGCGGGGGCCAAGGCCGCGCGGCCCGTCGACGTGGTCTGTGACGAGGTCCGCCGGCTGCTCTCCGCGTCGCTGGGCGGCTGACCGGGCCACGCCCCGAACCCGCAGGGCCGAACGCCGGCCGGGGCTTTGCCGTCCTCCAAAAGATCACCCGTGTCGTCCCCCCCCTTTCCCGGGCCCGGCATCGCGGCGCCCGCCGGCGTGGGCGGTGGACAGCCTGTCGCGAATCTCACGCCGCGCTCGGCCGGGGGTAAAAACCTTCACCGGTGCCGAGAGCGGGTCTCCCCTCCTGACGCTTCGACAATCGAACCCACTTCATCTTCATCCGCTAAAAATCTAACGAACCGTCGTGCCGGCGGTTAAACCGCCCGCCGGAAAAACCGGCGACGAGCCCCAATATTTAGTCAAGAAACCGGGTTGATCTACCAGATATAGTGGTTATGATCGCTCCCCGTCCCGGACGGAGATTCCCCCCACGCGTGTCGTCAACACCCTCCCGCATGCCTTTTTCAGGGCCGCCCGGGGGATCCAACGCCCTGCTGAAGGCGCTGAAGCGGTGTCGAAATCGGATCGCCGTCAGAGCTCCGTCAGAGCCCCATCGGAGCCCCATCGGAGCTCCATCGGAGCTCCATCGGAGCCCCATCGGAGCCCCATCGGAGCCTGATCGGAGCCCCATCCGAGCCCCGCGGCGCCGAACCCGGGCTCGTTTGCCCCCGAGCCGGGGCGTCCGCGCCGCTGGAACGCCGCCCCCCCGCACCCGCACCCTGTCCGGTCCCCCCACCCCGCCTCTTTCCCCGTCAACCCCGGCCCCCCATGCCCGTTCTATCCGACAACCAGATCCGCGAGCAGGTCACCATCGAGCCGTTTTCGGACTCCGAGAAGCGTCCGGGGCGCATCAGCTACGGCGTGTCGAGCTACGGCTACGACGTGCGGGTGGGCACGCTCTTCAAAATCTTCACCAACGCTCCGACCGACGGCGGGGCCTCCATCGTCGATCCGAAGCACTTCGACGACCGGAACTTCGTCACCGTTGACACGGCGAGCACCGGACGCGATCACGTCATTATCCCGCCGAACAGTTTCGCGCTGTGCGAAACCATGGAACTGCTGGACATCCCGCGTGACATCCTCGTGATCTGCGTGGGCAAGAGCACCTACGCCCGCTGCGGCATCATCGTCAACGTCACGCCGCTGGAGCCCGAGTGGCGCGGCAAGGTCACCATCGAGATCAGCAACACCACGCCGCTGCCCGCCAAAATCTACGCCAACGAAGGGATCGCCCAGATGATCTTCCTCAAGGCCGATGCGGTGTGCGGCGTGAGCTACGCCGACAAGGCCGGCAAGTACCAGGACCAGGCCGGCCTGGTCCTTCCCAAGGTCGATTGATCGGCGGAGAGGCGTGCGACCGGTGGGGGCCTGTGTCGTCTTGGGCGCGAGAGTGATTCGGGTTGTCTGTGAACGCAAAGATGAATGACTTTCTCGACGAGCCCCCACCGCCCGCACGCTTCACCGCACGATCCATCGATTGACAGGTGACTCCGACACGACTGCGCCTTCCGACCCCGAAAAGCGAGAAACCCTGCCCATGGCCTTTGAATCCCTTGAACCAGAACTCGCCGCCGAACTGAACGGCATCTGCAAGGCGCAGATGTCCGGCGAGTTTCTCCCGCGGATGGTCTATCAGCCGGGGGTTGGGCTCCAGGCCGAATCCCGTTTGGGCAAGGGCCGCGTGGTCATCGACGACGACGTCACCCGCGACCAGCTGCGGGCCCTGGCCACCCACGACTACCTGACCGTGTTCACCCCCCGCGCCCACTGGTTCATCACCGTCACCGCCAAGGCGCTGACGGAATACCAGGGCCCAGACGCCGACTGAGCCCCGAGCCTCGGCCCCCCAGCAGACGTCGTGGCGGGCCGGTATGAGTGGGCGACGCGGCCCTTGTGTTCGCTGTGGCAAGCCCGATTCCACCCCATCCGCCGCCCCCATCCGCCGCCCCCGCCCGCCGCATCCGCCCCCGCCCCCCGCACCCTGCCCGCCGCACCCCGCCCAAACCCCTCCTGTCCCCGATCCCCCCGAGGCGAGCGCAGGCCCGCGTCACCCACCCCCCGAAGGACCGACCCATGAAGATCAAGCGTAAGTTCACCTCGCCCGACACCGACGTGTTCGAAACCGTTGAATGGACCCGCCGCAGCTCGAAGATCTCGGGCATGGACGGCACCGTCGTCTTCGAAATGAGCGACGCGGAGGTGCCCGCGTCGTGGTCGCAGCTGGCGACGGACATCATGGTCAGCAAGTACTTCCGCAAGGCCGGTGTGCCGACCGACGGCGGGCCGCAGGGGATCGCCGCGCCCGGCTTCACGGACGGCGACGACGTCAAGGTCGGTCCTGAGCGTTCGGCCCGTCAGGTGATCCACCGGCTTGCGGGCTGCTGGCGTCACTGGGGCGAGGAGCACGGGTACTTCGACACCGCCGACGACGCGCAGGCGTTCTACGACGAGCTGTGCCACATGATGATCCACCAGATGTGCGCGCCCAACAGCCCGCAGTGGTTCAACACCGGCCTGGAGTGGGCCTACGGCATCAACGGCCCCGCCCAGGGCCACTACTACGTCGACCCCAGGACCGGGAAGACCAAAAAAAGCGAAGACGCCTACACCCACCCCCAGCCTCACGCCTGCTTTATCCAGGCCGTCGCCGACGACCTGGTGAACGAGGGCGGCATCATGGACCTGTGGACCCGCGAGGCGCGGCTGTTCAAGTACGGCAGCGGCACCGGCACCAATTTCAGTCACATGCGCGGCGAGAACGAGCCGCTGAGCGGCGGCGGCAAGTCGTCGGGCCTCATGAGCTTCCTGAAGATCGGCGACCGCGCCGCGGGCGCGATCAAGAGCGGCGGCACGACGCGCCGCGCCGCCAAGATGGTCTGCCTGGACCTGGACCACCCCGACATCGAGGCCTTCGTGAACTGGAAGGTGCGCGAGGAGATCAAGGTCGCCGCGCTGGTCGAAGGGATGAAGAACCTGTCGGGCGAGATGAAGGACACGGCCGCCCGGCTCGGCCTCGTGCTGGACTACGACTTCAACGGCGAGAGCTACGCCACCGTCAGCGGCCAGAACAGCAACAACAGCGTGCGTATCCCCAACGCCTTCTTCCGCAGCGTGCGTGAGAACAGCGACTGGGGCCTGATCCGCCGCACCGACGGTGAGCTGGCCAGAACCGTCAACGCCAAAGAGTTATGGGACCAGATCGGCTACGCCGCCTGGCGCTGCGCGGACCCCGGCGTGCAGTACGACACGACCATCAACGAGTGGCACACCTGCCCGGAAGCCGGCCGCATCAACGCCAGCAACCCGTGCAGCGAGTATATGTTCCTTGACAACACCGCGTGCAACCTCGCGTCGCTGAACCTGCTGAAGTTCTACGACCCGAAAACCCGCGCGTTTGACGTCGAGCGTTTCGAGCACGGCACCGCGCTGTGGACGGTGGTGCTGGAGATCAGCGTGCTGATGGCCCAGTTTCCCAGCCGCGAGATCGCCGACCTGAGCTACAAGTACCGCACGCTGGGCCTGGGCTACGCCAACCTGGGCGCCACGCTCATGCAGGCGGGCATCCCCTACGACAGCGAGCGGGCCCGGGCCATCTGCGGCTGCGTGACCTCTACGCTGACTGGCCGCAGCTACGCCACCAGCGCCAAGCTGGCCAAGGAGCACGGGGCCTTCCCGGGCTACAAGGCGAACAGGCGGTCTTGCCCCGGCGACGGCTCCCACATGCTCCGCGTCATCCGCAACCACCGCCGCGCCGCCCACGGCGTGCCCCGTGATACCGCCGCGGGGCAGCGCCACCCGCTGGGCGCCTACGAGGGGCTGGACATCGCCCCGGTGCCCATCGACGCCAACCGGCTGTCGGCCGGCGCAGGGGCCGGGGCTCCGTCCGGCGCCGAGTCCGCCATCGGCACCTTCAGCAACCACGCCGAGCTGCTGGACGCCGCCCGCGACGCGTGGGACGACGCCCTGAAGCTGGGCGAGAAGCACGGCTTCCGCAACGCGCAGTCCACCGTGATCGCACCCACCGGCACCATCGGCCTGCTGATGGACTGTGACACCACCGGCGTTGAGCCGGACTTCGCCCTGGTGAAGTTCAAGAAGCTCGCCGGCGGCGGCTACTTCAAGATCGCCAACCAGAGCCTGCGTCCGGCCTTCGAGGCCCTGGGCTACGACGAAGCCCAGACCCGCGCGATCCTCACCTACGTGATGGGCACGCTGAGCCTGGACGTGCCGCTGGACGGGGCGGTCGGGGGCAAACCCGGCGGCCGCACACTCGCCGGCTTCCTGATGGACAAAGGCTTCGAAGACGCGGACCTGCGCACCGTCACCGACGCGCTGCCGACGGTCTTCGAGCTGGGCTTCGCCTTCTCGCCCTGGGCGCTGGGCGAAGACTGCATGAAGCGGCTTGGTTTTGCGGAGGAGAGCCAGCAGCCCGGGTTCGATCTGCTCAAGGCGCTTGGTTTGACCGGGGCGCAGATCCGCGTGCTCAATGCCACCATCTGCGGCACGCAGACGGTCGAGGGCGCCCCGCACCTGAAGGACGAGCACCTGGCGGTCTTCGACTGCGCCAACACCTGCGGCCCCACGGGCACGCGGTTCATCCACGCCCACGGCCATATCCGCATGATGGCCGCGGCGCAGCCGTTCATCAGCGGGGCCATCAGCAAAACCATCAACCTGCCCCACGACGCCACGATCGAGGACATCCAGAACAGCTACGAGCTGAGCTGGGAGCTGGGCATCAAAGCCAACGCCCTCTACCGCGACGGCTGCAAGCTGAGCCAGCCGCTGAACAACAAGGCTTCGGACGACGCCGCCCTGGAGGATTCGGAGTCGGACAGCGAGGCGGTCGAGTCGGCGCACGAGGAGATCGCCGAAGAGGTCGCAAAGGCGGCGGTTGCGGCGGGTATCAGCGAGCGGGTGGTGGAACGGGTGGTCGAGCGTCCGCTGCGTCGCCGCCTGCCCGACACCCGGTTGAGCCGCACACACAAGTTCAACGTGGCCGGCCACGAGGGCTACCTGACCGTGGGCCTGCACGAGGACGGCACCCCCGGCGAGCTTTTCATCACCATGGCCAAAGAGGGCAGCACCATCGGCGGCCTGATGGACAGCCTGGGCACCGCCATCAGCGTGGCCCTGCAGTACGGTGTGCCGATCGCCAGCCTGGTGACCAAGTTCAGCCACCAGCGCTTCGAGCCCGCGGGCATGACCCAGAACCGCGATATCCCCTTCGCCAAGAGCCTGGTGGACTACATCTTCCGCTGGATGGGCATGGAGTTTGTGCCCGGCTTCCGCGAGGCGAACGCGCCGCAGCGTGGAGCGGCGGCCGAACCGGCCGCCTCGGCACCGGCGACCGAGCCGGCGGCCCGCAAGCCGGTGACGCGGGTCATCCCCGCCCCCCGCACCGGCGACGCGGCGGCGAAGCCCGCGCCGGCCGCTGCGGCCAAGGCCGCGTCCGGCTCCGCGGCGCTGACCGAATCGATGGGCTCGATGCAGGCCGACGCGCCCGCGTGCGACACCTGCGGCACCCTGACCGTCCGCAGCGGCACCTGCTACAAGTGCATGAACTGCGGCGCCTCGATGGGCTGCAGCTGAGGCTTGTTGGCGGCTCGGCGCCGGGGTCACGTTTCGCAAAGCCGAAACGCGACCCCGCCTTCTCGACCGCCACCACCCTGCGGGTGCGACGGCGGGGGAAGGTGACACGAACACGAAGACCCCGGCGCCGGAGCGTCGGGGTTTTTTGTGCGCCAGGCGGGTGGCGAAAGTAGCAGGCATACTCCGAATGCCGTCCGCCGGATCGAGACCGATGGGGGTGTAGCGGCCCGCTCCGCGGCGCTGTGTCGGGCGATTCCGCAGATCTTTATGATGGCTCGAATGCCCGACCCGTCGCCCGCACCCGCTCCCGTCGAACCCGCGCCGACGCCCGGCGCGGCGTGGGCGCGGGCGGCGGTGCCCTACCTCGCCGCGGCGTTGGTGGCCCTGACCCTGGTGCCGTGCCTGGTGCCGCTGATCCCGCAGGTGGCCTTCGACCTGGACCCGCGGGCGGGCCTGTCGGTCTCCGGCGGGGCCACGGGCCTGACCGCCGCGGGGCTGGCGTGGTGGGCGGCGGGGCTCGCGCTCGTGTCGGCCTCGGCGCTGGCGGCGGCCCTGATCGCCGGAGCCCGGCCGCGGGCCGGGATGCTGCTGCTGACCGCGGGGGGCGCCGCGGCGATCATCTGGCACCTGGGCGATTCGATCGAGGACGCGCTGCACGGCGCGGCGTGGTTGGCGGCGCTGGCCGCGGCGGCGGCGTGGCTGCACCTGGGCCGTTTCGCGGCGGCGCGGCGGTGGGCGGCGGCGGTGCTGCTGGGCGTGGCGCCGCTGTGGGCCCTGGACGCGGGCCGCGAGGTGTGGGTCGAGCACCCCCACACGCTGGCCTTCTTTGCCGAGCACAAGGCCGAGCTGCTCGCGGCCCGCGGCCTCGAGCCGGGTTCGGGCGCGGCCGAACTCTACACGCGGCGGCTGTCGTTCAACGACGCCACGGGGGCGGTGGGCTTCTCGAACGTGTTCGCCTCGCTGGGCGGGGCGGCGGGCGTGTTGGCGGTTGCCGCCGGCGCGACCTGGCTGCGCCGCCGCCGGTGGGCGGCGGCGGGCGCGGCCGCGCTGGGCGCGGTGGGCGCGGGGCTGGTGGTCGCGCTGACGAACTCCAAGGGCGCGCCCGGGGCGCTGCTCGTGACCGCGGCGGCGGCGGTCGCCGTGGCGGGGGTGCGGCGGTGGGGCGGCCGCGCCGCGCCCACCCTGGCCTCGGCCACCGGCCCGCTCGCCGTGCTCGCGGTGCTGGCCGCCATCGCGTTGCGGCTGGCCGTGGGCGAGCCCGCGCCGCCGCCCGGCGGCTTCGTGCCCGGGGCCGACGTCGCGGGCGAGCGCAGCCTGCTCTTCCGCGGGCACTACGCGGCGGCCGCGGCCCGCATCGCCGGGGCTCACCCCCTGGCCGGCAGCGGGGTGCGGGGCTTCGCCGACCTGTACCCGCAGGTGAAGCCGCCGCTCAATCCCGAGTCAGTCACCAGCGCGCACGGGCTGGTGGCCGACGCGGTCGCAATGCTCGGGCTGGGGGGGTGGGCGGTGGTGGGGCTGCTGGGGGTCGCGCTCACGCGGGCGGGGCGGGCCCGGCTGCGATGCGACGGCGGCGAAGCCCCGCCGGCGGACCCGGCGTCAACTGCTTCACCCGGCCTGCGCCCCGCCGTGCTTGCCGGGCTGCTGCTCTTCGGGATCGCGCTGCCCGTGCAGATCGCGGTGCTCTCGCCCGGCGCGGCCTGGGGCTGGCTGCTGGGCATCGGTCTTTTCGCGGCGGTGGTTGCGGCCGTGGCGCGGCCGGGCGCGCCCGAAGTGCCGGCGGCGGCGTGGTGGGCGGTCGCGGTCTTTGTCGCGGTGCACGGCCAGGTCGAGATGACCTTCTTTCAGCCCGCCTCGGTGGTCCTGATGGCCACGCTGGTGGCGGTGGCCGCCGCGGTGCCCGGGCTGGAACGCCCGCCGACCCGCGGCGCGTGGCGGCGTGGGGTGGTCGCGGCGGTGGCGCCGCTGGCCGTGCTCGCGCTGGCTGTGCTGCTGGCGGTGCACGCGGCGCGGGTCACCGCGCACGACGCGGCGATGACCGGCGCCGCGGCCGCGTTGCGTCGCGGCGAGCCCGCGCTCGCGGTGGAGCGCCTCGCCGCGGCCCAGGACGCAGCCGGTCTGGACCGCACGGCGCTGTCCTGGCGGGTGCGGCTGCACGCGCTCGAGCGGCCCGGCGGCCCGGCGGGGCGGTCGCTGGCCGAGGCCCGTGGCTGGCTCGACGCCGCGGAGCGGGGGGTGGCGGTGCGGGGCGGCTGGTTCGCGCGGCAGCGGGCCGCCCTGGCCGACGCCGTCGCCGCGGGCCCGGCCGCCATCGCGGACGCACGGTCCACCGCACGCGATCTGTGGGCCGCGGCGGCCGCCCTGCAGCCCCACCACGTCGCGGTGGCGCTGGGCCACGCCGACGCCGCGGTGCGCGCGGGAGACCCCGCGGAGTCCGTGGCGGCGCTCTACGCCCGGGTGCTGACCCTGCGCGAGAACGGCTACCTCGATGCCGCCGACCCCCTCACCCCCGCGCAGCTCGACCGAGCGCGGGCCCGAGCCGGCGCGGCCGACTGATACGCATCCCGTTGAGCTCGCAAGCCTTCTCGTGGGGTGCCACTGGCGGCTTGTCCGCCAGTGCTTCCAGGGGGGCAGGGGCACTGGCGGGCAAGCCGCCAGTGGCACACGATTCAATCCGCCCGAGAACGAGAGGCGATGCGCAGGATCCTCAACGCGTCTCGTGGTGGGGCCGCGGCGCCGCGGCGTCGGGGCCAAGGCGGGTTGGCGGCCCGTCGACCGCGCTGCTAGCGTCGGCCCATGCGATCCCGTCCCCGCCGACCGTCTCCGCTCGCCGCGCTGCTCGCCGCCGTCCTGCTGGCGGGCTGTGCCGACGCGCCGCGGCCCACCGATCACGCCCCGTCGGCCGCGGCCGCCGCGCCGCTCGCCTACGTCGCGGGCGCTCCGGTCTTCGACGGCGACCTGCGTCCGGCCCTGATCGAAGCCGCGGGCGCCCGCGTGCTGACCGACGCCGTGCTGGGCCGGCTGGTGGCGGACCGGCTGGACCAGCAGGGCATCACGCCGACCGAGGCCGACCGCGCCGCCGAGGTCGAGCGGCTCGCCCAGACGCTCGACGACGACCCCGACACCGCCGCCCGGCTGCTGCGCGAGCTCCGCGATCGGCGCGGACTGGGCGACGCCCGCTTCGCGGCGCTGGTCGCCCGCAACGCCGGTCTGCGCGCCCTGGTCCGCGACCGCGTGGACGTGCGCGAGCCCGCCGTGCAGCAGGCCTTCCGCCTCGCCTACGGGCGCTCGGTCCGGGTGCGGCTCATCGTGGTCCCCTCCCTGGCGGCCGCCACCGCGCTGCGGGCCCGGGCCGCCGCCCCCGACGCGACCGACGCGGACTTCGCCCGGCTCGCCGCCGAGGAAAGCACCGACGCGAGCGCCATGCAGGGCGGGCTGCTGTCGCCGCTGCGTCCCGACGACCACAGCTACCCGACGGCGATCCGCGACGCCGCCGGGCGGCTGGCGGTGGGCGAGGTCTCGCCGCCCGTCGCGGTGGACGGCGGCTTCGCCCTGCTGAGGTGCCTGGAGCGCGTTCCCGCGCAAGACATCGAAATCGATGACGTCCGCCCGCAGCTGGAAGCCGACGTCCGCCGCCGGGCCGAGCGGGTACTCATGCAGCAGGCCGCCCGCGAGCTGGTCAGCGGGGCCGAGGTCGTCGTGCTCGACCCGGTGCTGAAGGCCGGCTGGGAGCGCGAGCGCGCCGAGCTGCTGGCGCCGCGGTGAGGGGAACGTAGTCCGTGATCCTTGATCCGTGATCCGATCGATCTGCTCTCGTGCGAGGGCGTCCGGCTGCCCTGCTCGATTTACGGATCACGCCCCACGGATCACAAACGCCCCGCCCCCACGCCCCGGATATCATACGCCTCCGCCGCCTTCCCCCCGCCAGCACCCCCAAGGGCACCCCGTGGACATCCAACTCGCCGGCCGCATCCAGCGGCTGCCCCCCTACATCCTGGGCCGCCTCAAGCAGATGATCTACGACCGCCGCAAGGCGGGCGCCGACGTCATCGACATGAACATGGGCAACCCCAGCGACGCCCCGCCCGACGCGGTGGTCGAGAAGCTGCGCGAGGCCGTGCTCGACCCCCGCAACAGCCGCTACTCGGTCAGCAAGGGCGTGTTCAACCTGCGTCAGGACATGGCGGACAAGTACAAGCGTAAGTGGGGCGTCGACCTCGACCCCGACAAAGAAGTCATCGCCACCATCGGCAGCAAAGAGGGCTTCAGCCACCTCATGCTCGCGCTGCTGGGCCCGGGCGACAGCGCCGTCGTCGCCGACCCGGCGTTCCAGATCCACACCACTGCCGTCGTGCTCGCCGGGGCCAGCACCATCAGCGTGCCTCTGGGCAACGACGATTCGTTCCTGGACAACATCGACCACGTGCTGGGCAGCATGACCCCCAAGCCCAAGGTCGTGATCCTGTGCTACCCGCACAACCCCACCGCCATGACCGTGGACGACGACTTCTTCCCCAAGGTCGTGGCCATGTGCCAGAAGCACGGCGTGATGTGCATCAACGACTTCGCTTACGGCGAAACCTGCTTCGACGGATACAAGGCGCCGTCCCTGCTGCAGGCCGACGGCGCGAAGGGCTGCGGCGTCGAGTTCAGCACCCTCAGCAAGCCCTACAACATGGCCGGCTGGCGCATCGGCTTCTGCTGCGGCAACGCCGCGATGATCGACGGGCTCAGCACCATCAAGGGCTACTACGACTACGGCATCTTCCAGGCCGTGCAGATCGCCGCCATCATCGCCATGCGTGAGGGCGACAAGCACATCGAGCAGCAGAACGAGAAGTACGCCTTCCGCCGCGACATCCTGGTTAAGGCGCTCCGCAAGCTCGGCTGGGAAGTGGACTCGCCGCGGGCGTCGATGTTCCTGTGGGCCAAGCCCGACCCCGCCCATCTCGCGCGCTTCAACGGCAGCACCGACGACTTCTGCGTCGCCATGGTCGAAGAAGCCGAAGTCGCCATGACGCCCGGCTCGGCGTTCGGCCCGGCGGGTGAGGGTTACGTGCGGCTGGCGCTGGTCGAGAACGAGCAGCGTATTCGGCAGGCGATGCGGAACCTGGGGCGGGTGCTGGGTCCGGTGACGGCGGGGTGAGGCCGCGATGGATTTTGCGCCGTTTGAAAAAGCCCTGCTGGCGTGGACCGCGAACCACAGCCGCGACGAAGCGCCGAAGAAACAGCTCGCAGTCGTGACGGCGGTCGATCGAGAGATCACCGGCGTCGGTTTCTACACCTCGCTTCGGGTTCCTCCGGGGATGAAGAAGTCGTTTGCGCCGTCGGGAATGGCGGACGGGACTCCCCATTTCTTTTGCCCGGGCGTGGGACTCGGCGCAATTACGGTTATCTGGCTCAAGGAAGCAATTATCGACCTGCTTGAAGTCGTCACCTGCGGAGGCGATCTCTTGGACGCCGTTCCGACGAAATGGGCTTTCTTCACCTGGGGCGACCACATGCCGGAGACCTTTGAAAAACTCGGCGTCTGAGTTCCTTCTGCCGGGGGGCGACCAAGACATCGCTTCGCGAATCACGGAGTTCACGGAGTTGAGGTTTGCCCGCGATCTTCGCCGTGGTCTTTTGCCGGCGTTGCCGACGCGACCTGCGCCGCGGCGCGGAGGGCACGGAGGAAGGCAGAGGACACAAGTGTTTAGGAGGGCCGTGGTGGGGTGGAGCCGTTCGGGTTAAATCGGTTTATTCTCTCCCGAACGCTTGCGTGCCTTCCTCCGTGGCCTCCGTGCATGTCGCGCGGCATCCATGAAACATCCGAAGGGTGTCTATCGAATCACGCGAGGCGCACTCAACTCCGTGACCTCCGTGGTTCGCGCAGCGATGCCTTGGGGTTGTCGGTCTGAACCTTGCGAAAGAGTCGAAGCGGGGGTGGGGCGGCCGCTTGTTCACCCGGCCGGGGAATAACGCCCTGGATCGGCTAAAATACTTCAGATTCGATCGCCACCCCACGGAACCCGCCCATGATCCGCCACCTCGCCGTCCTGCTTGCCGCCACGCTTGTCCTGGCGCCCGCCGCCGCTCAGACCAAACCGTCCGAGGGCGACGGGGCGGCGGTGGACTTCACCAGGACGCCCAAACGCATCACCGGTCGTTTGCCGCTCTCGGACCAGAAGAACAAACGCGGATGGCGCCCCCGACTCGACCTCAGCGACGAGTTTGGCGGACGGCAACTGAACACGAAGAAGTGGTTCCCCAACAACCCGAAGTGGAAGGGACGCCCGCCGACCTACTTCCACGGAAGCAACGTGAGCCTTGAACGCGGCGAGCTGGTCTTCCGCATCAACCAGCACGGCAGGGACAAGTTGCCAGACGGCTTCACCCACTCGGCCGGATTTATCAAGAGCCGCGAGCGGCTGACCTACGGCTACCTGGAGGCGGAGCTGAAGCTGATGGACGCGCCGTGGGTGTCGGGCTTCTGGATCACCCACGTGCAGAAGGACTGGTGGACCGAGATCGACATCTGTGAGAACTGCCCGGTGGTGCGGCCCGACTGGAACGGGCACGACCAGGGCTTCGATCTGAACAGCAACCTGCACGTGTTCCGCGCGCCCAAACACAAGGGCGACGTGACCGAGCACTTCGACAGCAGCAAGAAGTTCCGCGTGCCTTTCAACCTGAAAGACGACTACCACGTGTGGGGGTTAGAGTGGGACGCCAAGGTGGTCCGCTTCTACCTGAACGGCGTGATGTTCCGCGAGGTGGAGAACACCCACTGGCACCAGCCGCTGGAGATCAACTTCAACAACGAGAGCAACAAGTATTTCGGCGCCGTGCCCGACGATCGGACCGACCGCGACTACCGCGTGAAGTACCTGCGCGTGTGGCAGCGGCCGGGGGCGGGGGACGGGGCGCCGTTTTAAGGCGGCGCATCGCTTCGCGGACTACGATTTGTGAAGGGAAATTGATAGAGGGGCAACTCCGTTAGATCCGACGAGCCGTTGTCTCACCGCCAAGACATCGCTTCGCGAACCACGGAGTTCACGGAGTTGAGTGGTGCCCGCGATTTCCGCCGTGGTCTTTTCGCGGGGTTGACGGCGCGACCTCCGCCGAGGCGCGGAGGGCACGGAGGAAGGCAGAAGACGCAGGCGTTTGGGAGGGCCGCAGCGGAGCGGAGACGTGCGGGTTCGATCAACTTTATCTCTCCCGAACGCTTGCGTGCCTTCCTCCGTGCCCTCGGTGCGTGTCGCGCGTCATCGATGAAAAATCCGGACGGTGTCGGTCGAATCACGCGGGGTGGACTCAACTCCGCGACCTCCGTGATTCGCGAAGCGATGCCTTGAGGTTGTTGGACCGAGGATCAACCTCCTTATTCCCCCGCGTCGCCCGCCCCCGGCCCGCCCGCCAGCCGCTCGTCCACCCGCCGCCGCATGTAGGCGATGTGCAGGCGCAGGTTGTAGAACTCTTCCATGTAGCTCAGCGGCACGTCGGTTTCGCTGACTTCGTCGTCGAGCTCGCGCAGCTGGTCCTGGTCGGCGGCCAAGCGGTCGGGCGGAAGGTCGGGGCGGACCAGGTCGTCGTCGATGACGCGGAGCTGACGGTACCACCGGTAGATGCGGCGGCGGATCCGCCAGCGCAGGGTGGGCGGGGCCACGCGGACCAGTGGGATCAGCACCGTGAGCATGGGGATCAGCAGGATCGCCAGGCGGTCGACGGTGGAGGCGATCCAGAAGGGCAGCGTGCGGTGCAGCACGTTGGGGCCGCGCTCGAAGAAGTAACGCGCCTCGGCGGCGACGGGCAGGTCGGCGCGGTCCAGGGTGGGAAAAGTTCCGGACTCGCCCACCAGCCGTGGGTGCTGGTCTTCGACCGCGGCCCGGACCAGCAGCTGCACGACGGCGCGGTGGGTGTCGGCGCGAACGGCGAGGTAGGCGGTGGGGGCGACGGTGGGCAGGTCGGCCGCGGGCAGGTCACGCGCGGGATCAATCACGCCGCGCGTGAGCACGACAGGGGTGAGGTAGGTGGTGCGCTGGGCGAGGCCGCGGGCCTGGGCAAGACCGACCACGGCGATCTCGGGCTCGGCGAGCAGCTCGGCGACCTTCGGCGCGTCGGGGGCGAGCACGAAGAAACCCGCGTCGCAGTCGCCGCGTCGCAGCGCGTCCAGCACGTCGTCGTGGGCGGCCGGTGGGGCGTTGGCGACGGCCTCCGCGACGCCGAGCTCGTCGAGCAGGTGCCGGGCGAGCTGGGCGGTGCCACTGCCGGGCGGACCCGCGGCGACGCGCCGTCCGGTGAGCAGCGCGGCGACGGCCGGGTTGTCGAGGGTCACCACCGCAGAGGGGTCGGTGAGCAGCGAACGCCGGACCGCCAGCAAGACCAGTTCGAGGTCGACGCTGACGACGGCCTGGAGGGCCGGGCCGCCGTCGTCCGAGCCGGCCGGGGCGTGGAACCCGGTGCCGACGGTGCCGCCCTGGATCAGGGCGGCATCCACCTCGCCGGCGGCGAGCAGGCGCAGGTTCTCGGCACTGCCGGCAGTCTTGACGGCTTCAAGGAAGACGCTGCGCCGCGCAAAGGACTCGGCGATGCGCTGGCCGGTACGCTCGTAGCCCCCGCCGGGCGAGCCCGTGGCCAGCCGCACGGTGGCGGGCGGGGCGGGTTCGACAAACTGCCAGGCCACCCAGAAGCCGGCGGCGGTCAGCAGCATCACCGGCAGCCAGACCTTGGCCAGGTCGCGCCGCCACGCGTTGCGCGCGGCCCGCTGCTTCAGAGATCGCGGCGGGCCGTCGGACCGGGTCGCGGACGCAGGCGGGTTGAGGGCCCGGGGCGAGCGGTCGGGCGGGTCGGGCGGGGCGGGAGTCATACAACGCCCATCCTAACGGGGCACGGCGGCCGGCTGATTCGCCGCCGGGGCCACCGGCGGGCGACCGCGATCGCCGCGGGTGGGGGCACCGCAGCAGGGGCCGGGCGGTGCGACCGGATAAACACGCTCGGCGATTGCCTTCACGCGGTCCGCGTAACCCTCGGGGAAACGCCACACCCCGGCGTCGGGTTCGTATTCGAGGCCGCGCTCGACGGGACTCAACCGGTGGGCCAGCAGCAGCAGCAGGTCGCTGGCCACGCCGGGGTTCTGGGTGTGGTGGCTGTGGCCAATGCCGTAGGTCTTCTGACCCGTCGTGTCGATCATCGACACCTGACGGTTGGCCTTCAACCACTGCCGCTGGTCGTCGTCAAGGTGGTCGGCGGTGGCGCTGCCGGCCCGCAGCACGCCGAACAGCAGGCGGGTGGCCCAGCTGAGCGCGTGGTCGTTGGGCGACACGTACAGCGTCAGGTGCTGCGCGACCTGGTGGAATCCCTCGCGGAAGAAGACCTTCTGCAGCACGTCCACGTCGATGTCGGGGGCGACCAGGATCACCTCGCCGAGGCGGAACTCGGCCTGGAGTGCGGCCGGCTCCTTCTCGAAGCCGATCAGGCGCAGCTCGCGCAGCGCGTTGGATGTGAGGTAGGTGCCCATCGAGTGCGCAATAAGGTTGATGCGCTCGGCCTCGGTGTGCTCGGCCAGGAACACCAGGAGCTGCCGAAGGTCGCTGGCGGAGTACTGGGCGCTCTCGCGATCGGCGAAGTAGTCCAGCAGGTGCTTGCGGGAGGGCCAGGCAAATGCGATCACCGCCCCGCGGCGGCCGTGGTAGTGGTGCAGGCTGGTGGCGGTCTCGACGCAGTCGGTGAAGCTGTTGTAGTAGCCGTGGATGTAGACGTAGACCTCGCGATGATCGGTGGCGGCCATCTCGGCGTTGAGGGCGTCGGCGAAGCGGAAGGCGGCCCGGCCCGGGTCGATGCGGGGGATGAAGCGGGTTTCCAGCGCCTCGGCGTCTTCGCCCGTCTGGCGCTGCACCAGCCGCGGGGGTGCGGTGGTCAGCAGGGCGCCGTAGTCCACCGGGCCGTCGAGGGTGAGGCGGGGTCGCTTGCCGCGGCCCTCGCCGCGGGAATGGGCAACGAGGTCGGCCCACGCCAGGTCGTCACCGATGTGAGTGCGGATGCGGCCCAGGCTCAGCGCCGGGGCCCGCTGCGTGCCGAAGGCCAGGGGGGTGACGCCAGAGAAGGCCCGCCGGTTGGTGGCGTAGAAGATCGTCGCCTGGGCGTCCTTCTCGCCCGGCGGCAGGTTCGCGAACGGGTCGGCCGCCGTGCCGTTGAACATCGCGGGTGGCCGCATGAGCCGCGGGTGACACCCGGTGCCGGCCACGAGCAGGAGCAGAACCAGCAGCCGCCCGGCAACGCGACGGGGACGAAACGCGGTCGGGCAGGCGGCGGTGGGGGTCGTGGGATGGGGCATAGCGCACAGGTTCTACCGCATCCCGGGCTTCAGACCCGTGGGCAGATCGGGTTGGCGGCGGGGCTGCTGCATCGGCGGCGGCGCGGGGGACGGTGGTGAAGAGGAATCCAGATCGCGGCGGAGGCTCAACCCTCCGCCGCGGGTCGTGTTGCGGCAGGGGTCGGTCCGGCCACCCCGGCGGGTCGGCCGCGACGACGGAGATGGGTGTCGGAGGCGGGCCAACGCGGCCGCCCCGTTCGCCCGCCTCCGGCACCCCGTTCACAGGGAGGGCCGTGTCCGCTCGCGGACGTACACATCGTGGCCGGTGATCGAGACCACCTCGACCTCGACCCCGGCGTCGATGCTGCCGCTGCGGGCGAAGCACTCGTGGCGGCGGCCGTGGAGGATGCACACGCCGACGGGCCGCAGGTCGGTGGCGGTGCGCCCGGTATCGCCCGCGGCGATCGGTGCCTGGCCTTCGGGGGGCGTGTCGTCGGCGGTGGAGCCGGTCTGCCGGGGCTGCTCATCGCTGTGGGTCACCCACTGACCGAAGGGTGTGTCGGGCCAGATCGTCACCGCCAGCACCAGCAGCACCGGCGCGGCAAGCAGCACCACGCCGGCACCGATGGCCCCGGCGGTGGTATTCATCTTGAAGAAGCAGAACACCCCCGCAACCGCCGCCAGGCCGGCCATCACGCCGAGGATCCCGCCGGTGGGCAGGAAGACCTCGATGGCGAAGAGGGCGACCGCGACGGCCAGCAGCACCAGGCCGTAGACGAGCCACTGACCTGTGCCGCCGATGGGTGCGACGACCGGGGTCTGGGCAAGCAGGGCGAGGGGGTCAAACAGGAGCGGGGGCGCGGGCGGCATCAATCAAGTTTATCGCTGAGCGGGGGGGGGTGGGGCGTACGCGCGGTTGAGGGGGGGCACTGGCGGGCAGGCCGCCAGTGGCACCCGCCGAAACGGGCCGGGTTGGCCGGCCACGGGTATGAAGACCCCCGGCACTACGGGTGAAGCCGACGGCAAGGGCGGTGCACGCCGCAAAGCGGCTGACCGCTGTGCACCACGACACCCGGGGGGCCCGGCGGCCGCCGACGGGGCCCCGGGGTGTCGTGGTGTTCCGCCAGGAAACGCGCCTTAGTTGTCGAACTGCGCGTCGAAGACGATGTCGCTGCTGGGAAAATCAACCGCCCGGACGAACTCCGCCGCCTCGGTGGCGCCGTACTCGCGGTCCATGCGCCCGTCTTCCCACTCCACGCTCAGCGGGCCGCGGTAGGCGATGTCGTTGAGCGCGACCATGATGGTTTCAAAATCGATGTCGCCGTGGCCCAGGCTGCGGAAGTCCCAGTGCCGGTGCGGGTCGGTGAAGGTGGTGTGACCGCCGAACACGCCGACGCTGCCGTCGCCGTGTCCCCACCAGGCGTCCTTCATGTGCACGTGGTAAATGCGGTCGGCGAAGTGGTGCAGGAACTGCACGTAGTCCACGCCCTGGTAGCCCAGGTGGCTGGGGTCGTAGTTGAAGCCGAAGCGCTTGTGATCCTTCACCGCTTCGAGGGCGCGGTCGGCGGTGGCGGTGTCGAAGGCGATCTCGGTGGGGTGGACTTCGAGGGCGAAGTTGATGTCCTGCTTGTCGAACTCGTTGAGGATCGGTCCGAAGCGTTTGGCGAAGTCCTTGTAGCCCTTGTCGTAGTAGCTCTGCGGCGTGGGCGGGAAGGCGTAGTTGGCGTGCCAGATGCTGCTGCCGGTGAAGCCGGTGACCACGCCGGGGAAGGCGTCGCCGCTGGACGGAGATTTGCCGCCCTTGCCCTTGCCGCGGCCGGGCTTGAGGTTCAGGAAGCGCCGCAGCGCCTTGGCGGCGGTCTTCATCTCGGCGGCGGCGCGGGTGCGGACGCCCTCGGGCTTGCCGTCTTTCCAGACCCGCTCGGGCAGGATGGCCTGGTGCCGCTCGTCGATGTTGTCGCAGATGGCCTGGCCGACCAGGTGCATACCGATCGCGTAGGCGGTGAGGCCGTGGTCGGACAGGATCTCCCAGCGGCGGCGGCAGTACTTGTCGCTCCGAGCGGCTTCGACCACGTCGAAGTGGTCACCCCAGCAGGCGATTTCCAGGCCGTCATAGCCGAAACCCGCGGCCTTCTCGCAGAGGGTCTCGAAGGGCAGGTCGGCCCACTGGCCGGTGAACAGGGTGACGGGGCGGGGCATGGGTGGATCCTGGGGTCTTGGGTGGCTCAAGTTGGGGGCGGATTGTAACCCGCGGCTGGTGCGGAGGGTGATGCGTCAGACCGTGATCCGTGATCCGACAGAGTGATGCCCACCTGACGGATCACGGATCACGTTCGGACGGATCACGGTCGCCGGCTTCCTCCACCGCCCCGGGCGCCAAAGCGATCATGCGACGGCGCAGCTCCGCGGTGATCTCCGCCGGCGAGTCGCCCTTCTCCGGCGTGAAAGGTTTGCCGAAGTACAGCGTGGTGTGGGTGGGGCGGAAGAAGTGCACCAGCATCCTGCGGCTGCGGGGGGTGCCGTCGATCCAGCAGGGCACGATGGCGGCCTTCGCCAGCCGGGCGCAGGTGGCGACGCCGGGCTGGAACTCCTTGAGCACCCGCTCTTCGTACTGCAGGTGGCCTTCGGGAAACATGCCCACGACCTCGCCGGCCTTCAAGCGCTGGACGATCTGCCGCACCTGTTTCGTGCCGCCCGCGTGCTTCTGGGCGCCCTTCTCGAGTTCCAGGCAGATGGGGTCGCAGATGCGCCAGAAGGGTTCGAGGATGCGGAAGCGGTAGCTGGTGAGCATGAGCCAGCGGATCAGCCGCGGGCAGGCGGCCTGCATCACGAACGGGTCGAGCGCCGTGGTGTGGTTGCAGGAAAGGATCACCGGGCCCTGATGGGGAATGTGGTGGCGACCTTCGAAGCGGGCCCGATGGACGACGAAGACGAACAGCCGCACCAGGTGGCGAAACACGTTGGCCCCCACACCCGGCATGGGGCCCGAACGCAGGTAGCGGACCAGCGTGATGAGCCCCACCCCCGCGAGGATCGGTCCCAGCGTGGTGAGCCCGTACATGACCATGCGGTCGGCGTTGGGCAGCTGCCAGATCACGAAGTAAATGGCCACGCTCAGCAGCGTGCTGGCCATGGCGTTGAGCCCCAGCACCGAGCCGCGGACGTGGTTGGGGGCGATGCTTTGAAGCAGCGACAGCACGGTGACGATGGCGATGTTGCCGAACACCCCGACGCAGAAGCCGCCGGCGTAGGTGACCGGCTTGTAGGGCAGCAGGCTGACCGACATCACGCTGACTCCGGCGAGCACCAGGGCGACGCCGATGACGGTTCCCGATTCCTGCCGGGTTCGGATGACGCCGGTACAGACCGCGCCGAAGAGCATGCCGAAGCCCAGCAGAGCACTGACGTAGCCGACTTCTTCCAGCAGCGGCTTGCCCTCGAGGCCGTAGTGCACCTTGCAGAGGCCGATCACGCCGGTGTACATCAGCGCCGCGGCGCTCCACACCAGCACGTCCAGGCCGATGAGCTTGACCACCCGCCGGTGGTTCAGCGAGTAGCGCAGGGCCTGAAACAGCGAAGGATTGGTGCGGGCCTCGGGGGCGACCGGACCGGTGAGGCCCACGTGCGCGGGCCGGGGCCGCATGAAAGCGAAGAACGTGCCGGAGATCAGATAAAAGGTCGCCCCCATCAACAAGCCCATCCGCACGCTGGAAGCCTCGTCGGGGTCGATGATCTCGACACCGACGATGTAGCCGACCATCGAGAAGACGACACCGATGACGGTGACCAGGGCGTTCGCGGGCTGCAGCTGCGTGCGGTCAACAATCTGCGGCACGATCGCGTTGCGGGTGGGGTTGAAGATCGCCGCGAACACGCCGATGAAAAACAGCATGATGAAGACGCGCCAGTGCGCCTCTTCGGCGAGCACGGCGGCGGCGCCGGCCAGGGAAAAGTAGCCCACCAGCAACAAGACCCCGCGGAACTCGTCGCAGCAGAAAAGCACCCACTTGCGGGGCAGCCGGTCGGCGATCCAGCCGCCCAGCAGGGCAAAGAACACATAGGGCAGGAAAAACCAGAAGTTGATGCCGGCGTTGATGGCCGTGGAATCGATGTCCGCCGCGAGCCCGCCCAGCAGGGCGAGTGACGCGAGCATGATCATGCGGTCGCCGAAGCCGCTGGCCGCCGTGGAGGTCCACATCAGCGTGAAGCTGACGTTCCGCCACAGCGGGGTGAGGGGGTGGCCGTGGCCGGGGCCGGGAGGGGGAGCGGGGAAACTCATGGCCCGCAAGGATATCCGCGGCGGGGCGGTTCGGCGGAAACGCCCCGTGGGGGAAGGCCACGGCGAATCGCCGCGGTGAACGATGCAAGGACCCGGAGGCTTGCGGGCGGTGTGTCGACTCTGAAGCGGCCGTCCGGCCGCGGGTCGTGAATGCCGTGACGCCGGGGGGCGGTGGGCGTGCGGCCGTCGCACGGCCACCCCTCCGACGGTTCCGCCGCGCACCGCCGCCCGCGGCTACTGGCCGATGTTCATGAGCGGCAGCGGCATCGGCGCGTCGCCGTCCATGAAGTAGATCTTGGCGGCGGGGTCCTTGCTCATGGCCTTGAGGGCTTCGAGGGCCTGAAGCTGGATGTAGGCCGGCGTGGTGGCAATGGCTTTGTTGATCTCGGTGATCTCGTAGGCCTGGGCGTCGGCGAGGGTGCGGCGCATCTCGGCCTCTTCCGCGGCGGCTTCGCGCTCGGCCTTGGCCTGCACCACCTTGGTCTGCTGCTCGAACTCGGTGCGGGCGAGCTGCTGCTCGGCGGCCTTCTTCTCCTCGATCCGGGCCCGCAGCTGGGTCGGCAGCTGGATGTCGCGGATCAGCACCTCGGACACAAGAATACCCTTGGGTTCGAGGAAGGCCATCATTGCTTCGCGCAGGTTCTCCTGCAGACGCTGCTGGGTTTCTTCGTTGAAAAAGTCTTCGGCGTTCCTGATCGTCTTGCCCTGCTCGCGGATGAGGCTGCGCAGCGCCGGGATCAGGTGGACCTCGACGGCCTGCTCGGCGGTGCCGGTGTCTTTGAGGATCTCAAAAGCCCGGGTGGAGTCGATGCGGTACTGGACCGAGACGTCGACGTCGGTGAGCAGCTGGTCCTGGCTGGGGACGGCGGCGGTCTCCATGTGGGTTTTCTGCCGCGCGTCGAACTGCACCCACTTCAGCAGCGGGTTGACCGGGAAGTGCAGCCCCGCGGGATAGGGCCGCTCTTTGACCTTGCCGAACAGGCTCGCGACGCCGACGTGGCCGACATCGACGGCTTTGAAGCTGCACGAGGCCAGCGCCAGCAGGCCGACGACGATGACAATCACCGGAAGGATCTTGGCAGGGATCTCGACCTCGCCGCGGCGGCGGGCCGGGCTGGGGATGGGTTTGTTCATGGCGGCAGTCTAGGGGGTGGGGGTGTCGCAGGGTTGCGAGAGGGCGGGGCGGAAAGCGCAGAGCTCAAAGTGAAGAGCGAAAAGTGAAGAGCGCAAATCAGACACAAGCGGCGCCCCACCCTTGATCGCGTGCCGCGGTGCTGATTTTCGCTTTGCGCTCTGCGCTTCAGGCCCCCGCCTACTTCCCCACACAGAACGTCGCGAACACCCTGCCAATCACGTCGTCGGGGGTGAGCTCCCCGCCCAGACCGGCGAGCGCGTCGAGGGCACGGCGCAGGGCGTCGGCCACCAGCTCGACCTCGGCGAGGCTGCGGGCGGCGGGGTCGACGTGACTGGCGGCTTCCGACAGCGCGTCGGCGGCTTTGACCAGGGCGGCGGTGTGGCGGGGCTGCAGGGCCAGGGTGTCGGCGGCGACGCTGACGGCGCGGCCGGCGAGGCGCTCGGCGATGGCGCGGCGGAGGGCCGTCATGCCGGAGCCGGTGTGGGCGCTGACGGGCAGGGCGCCGGGGGGGCCGGGTGACGCGTCGCATTTGGGGTGCACACGCAGCCGCGGGGCCGAGGTCGCGTGGTCGGCGTCATCCAGCGCGATCAGCAGGTCGGCGCGGCCGAGCTGTTTGCGGGCGGCGGCCTGGGCGGCGGCGTCCAGGGCGTCGATCGCGCCGCCCGCGTGGTCCAGGCCCGCGAGGTCGACCAGCATCACCTCGGCGTCGCCCCCGCCCGTTGCGGGCTCGGTGGCGAGCCGCAGCGGCTCCTCGAGCACGTCGCGGGTGGTGCCGGGCCGGGCGTCGACCACGGCGCGGTCGCGGCCGAGCAGGGCGTTGAAAAGCGTGCTTTTGCCCGCGCTCGGCGGGCCGGCGAGCACGACACGCGGGAGGGCCTCGACCGCGCCCCACGCCCGGGAGCGGGAGCGCAGCGTGGCGATCGCGGCCGACGCGGCGTCGATGCCCGCGGCCAGGTCGGCCGGGGCGATGGGCACGACGTCTTCCTGATCGACGAAATCGATGCCGGCCTCGGTGAGCGCAAGCAGCCGGCCGATCGCGTCGACCTGGGTGCGGGCGAAGGCGGCCAGCTCGCCGCCGGCCAGGTGGGCGGCGGCGGACAGCTGCCCGTCGCTGACCGCGGCGATGGTGGCGGCGACGCCTTCGGCGCGGGTGAGGTCGAGCTTGCCGTTGAGGTAGGCGCGGAAGGTGAACTCGCCGGGCTCGGCGAGGCGGACGCCGGGCCGGGCGGTGAGCTGCGTAAGCACGCGTTCGAGCAGCGCGGGGTGGCCGGGGAGTTGAAGCTCGGCGCTGTCTTCACCGGTGTAGGAACGCGGGCCGGGGAAGCGGACGGCGAGCGCCGGCAGCGGCGGGTCGGCCAGACGGACGGGGGTGAGGTGGTGGGGTTCGGCGACGAACGGTCGCGCGAGCACGGCGTCGAGGGCGGCGAAGGCGTGCGCGCCGCTGAGACGCAGCAGCCCGCGGGTGCTGCGGCCCGGCGGGGAGCTGACGGCGGCGATGGTGGCGGGTGGGCTCACGCTGGTGCTGGTGACGCGCAGTTCGTCGAGTTCGCGCGGTGTGAGAGTGCTGCCGGCGAGGTGCTAGGTGTTAGGTCCTAGGTGTTAGGAAGAGCGCTGCCGCGGGTGCCGACTCGACTCGGTAGGGCGAGGCTCCGACCGAGCCCCAGCACCATGGGACGCCGGCTCGGCCGGAGCCTCGCCCTCCCATGAACACTCGCCGCTCCGCTTGCGTCCGGCTAAGACCTAGGACCTAACACCTAGCACCTACTCGGCGTACTCTCTCACTTCCGCTTCTTGTAACTCTTCGAGTCCACCGACTTCCGCCCAGGCGAGCCGCCGGCCTGTTTGGCGGCCTGCTGCGCCGCGGCCATCTCCTGGGCCAGCTGAATGCGTTTGCCCAGGCGCTCGCGGAAGCCGCCGGGCTTGGGGGGCTTCTTGTCGAACAGCGTGCCGGCCTCCTCCTGCTCGCGCACGTGCTTGCGGACGATCCAGCTGTCGACGATGCCCGCGAAAGTCGACGCGGTGATGTAGAGCGTCAGGCCCGACGGCGCGCTGTAGAGCATCACCGGGAAGATGAAGGGCATGATCCGCATGATCTTCTGCTGCTGCCGCTGCTGGTCGTTGGTGGGCTCGGGCGTGGTCAGCTTCATCTGGAAGTAGAACACGAAGGCCATGGCCAGTGGCAGGATGTTGATGCTGCGGAACTCGGGCTTGATGAAAGGAATCCAGCTGAGCTGGTAGGCCGGCTGGTCGGGCGGGATGAAGCGGATGAAGTTGTCGGCCACCGACAGGTCTTCGAGGAAGTGCCAGCGGCCGCCGCTGATCGTCTGGAAGATGCTGTAGAACGCCGGCTCGTGCCGCAGCTCGATGGCGAAGTAGAGCATCGCGTACAGCGCGATCCAGATCGGCGTCTGCAGCAGCATGGGCAGGCAGCCCAGCACGTTGGCGGGGTTGACGCCCGCTTCGCGGTAGAGCTTCATGGTCTCGCGGTTCATCGCCGCGGGGTCGTCCTTGTACTTCTCTTTGAGGGTGGCCATCTTGGGCTGCAGCTTCTGCATCTGCTTGCCCATCTTGAGCATGTTGGTCTGGGCGCGTTTGGTAATCGGGTGCAGGATCAGCCGCACGGTGAGCACCAGAAGGATGATGGCCACCCCCCAGTCGCGGACGACGGTGTGGATGACCTTCATGTAGCCCAGCAGGCCCTTGGCCAGCCACTGCCAGGTGCAGAAGCTGCAGCTCAGCTCGTAGCGGATGAGCTTGTGGAGGTGCATGAGGTCGTAGGGACGCTGCGCGAGCACTTCTTTCTTGCGCGGGCCCGCGAAGACGGCGAGGCTGAGGTCCTGCGCCGCGCCCGGGGCGACCGCGGCGACGGGGCTGACCAGCTCGACGGCCAGACGCTCCTTGTCGGTCTGGTTGGTGGTCGCGGTCTGCCGCAGGGTGCGGGTGAGGACGGTCGGGAAGACGCCGTCCAGCTCGGGCACCGCGGCGGTGTCGGTGGCCGCATCGGGCACCGGGGCGTGGGTGATGACCGCGAAGTAGCGGTTCTCGGCGGCGATCCACGCGAGGCGCGAGCCGGCCCGCAGGTCGTCGTTGGGCCAGAGCCCCGACTTGCCGGACAGCAGGCCGGCGCGGGGGAAGTAGCTGTCGTCGACGTAGACGCCGAACTTGGCGGGCTTCTCGGGGCGGAAGTGCCCGGTAATGAACATCCGCCGGTCGCCCAGGTAGTTGCCCGGCTCCAGCAGCACGTCGCCCTGGGCGTACTGCGCGAGCGCGACCTGCAGCGGGGCGTCGGTGCGGTTGACGATCTGCTGGCTCAGCTGGATGTCGTAGCTGTCTTCGGCCAGCGACCACGTGCGGACGATCTCGGCGACCGGAGCGTCGTCGGCATCCACAACCGTCAGGCGGTAGGTGACCGACTGCACGGCGCCGGCCGTCTTCGCGGCGTCGGCCGTCCAACGGGCGTTGTCGATGGGAACCCAGGTGCCGTTGAGGTACAGCTGCCGCGCGGCGAAGGGGTAGAAGGCCGGGCTCTCGCCCTCGGGCAGGTCGACGCCGACGTTGACCAGCTCGTACGGAGCGTCCTCGGGGGCGTTGGGGTCGTGGCTGACGAAGCGCTTGTAGTCGGCCATCGCGATGCGCTGCACGCCGGCGCCCCAGGCCGAAAACTCGACCTGCACCTTGAAGGGGCTGTCCGGGTCGTCGGACCCAAGCACCGGGGCGATCGCGGCGTCGGCGGAAACGGCGCGGAGGCCGTCGATGGCCGGGGCGTCGTCGGGGTCCGGGGCGTTGGCCGCAGGTGACGGCTTCGCGTCGGCCGCGGCGCCGGGGTCCGTGATGACCGGCGAGGTGGCCGGCCCTCCGCTCACGTCCGTGGCCGGGTCACGCTTCACCCGGGCGTCGGCGTCGGGCTCGGCCAGCTCGGCCGCCAGCGATTCGGCGACCTCGACCGGCGTCGCGGGGGCGGCGGACTCTTGCGGGTCGGGGCGACCCGAAAGGCCCACCGCGACGGCGAAAATGACCCCCACTACCACGGCGAGGACGGGGATCAGGATCTTCATGCGCAGCGGTCTCGGCCGGGGGCGTCGGGGGGCGGAGGGGTGAAGTAGCCGTTGCCGGGGCGGGCAAAGCCAAGCGGAGCAGTATACCGGTTCACAAACCCTCTTCCGGCCCCGGCTCCCACCCCTCGGCGGGCGGCAGCGCGGGACCGCCGCGCTGCGGGACCACTTCGGCGCGTCCCAGGAAGGGGATGCTCAGCGGGTAATTCCAGACCTGCCCGTTGGATGCCTTCACCGCGCCGACGATCAGGAAAACCAGGCTGCAGAGCAGCGTGGCGAAGAAGGTCAGGAAGCCGACGAGCACGATCATCAGCACGAACGACACAAAGAAATAGACCATCGCGCTCAGCACCCAGTTCATCACCGCCCGGCCGTGGGCGTCGATGCGCGGGCTCTCGTGCTTCTGGGTCAGCCACATGACGAGCGTGAGGATGAAGCCCACGCCCGGGGTGAAGGGCGAGAGGTGCATAAGTGTGCAGAAGACGTTCTCGTCCATGCCCCAGGGCCGCACCGGCGGGGACAGGGCGGGCGGGGGGACGGGGCGCTGGTCGGGGCGCTGGTCGGGGTGAGAGGCGGGCATGGGGGGGCTCTCCGGGAAGCTTCTGTCGATAGCACACCGTCCAGCCTAACGCGAAGGGCGCCGCGGTTGCGGGAGATCCGGGGCGCCGGGTCGCGGAGGCGGGGCGCCGGCTTGTCCGCCACCTCTTGCCCGGGGTCAGGGGCACGGGCGGACAAGCCGCCAGTGGCACCCGCCTCGCCCCGCCCGTCGGCCGCGTCTCGCAGGGCGAGCGCTGGAGATACCGGGCCTATGAAAGAGGCGTAGCCGTTTGAGTGTGCACGGCCGCAGGGGGCACGGCTTGAAAGCCTCAACCTTCTATACATTTTTTTGAACGTCGATCGCTCGGGCCACATCCCTTCGGGGGCGTGGCACTGCCCGGGTTGCAATCGTTTCGGCGGTTTGCGATCAATCAGCCGCGACCGTGAGAGAGCAGACCCAAGGACACGGCGCCCCGCTCAAAGCCCTGAGCCGCCCACGTCTCACGCCTCTCGTGCCTTCGACCACGCGACGCACCCTGCGCCAAGGGTCCGCTCCCTCACGGTCGCGGCTCGTGAAACGCTGAGGCAGTTGACGCTCGGTGGCCGCCGCAGACACCTGCCATCCCGAAAGCAGTCTCGCCGTCAAGAGCACGAGTGTTTTGTGTCGCCGAAGGCGACGCGGCTGACGGGTGAGGTGAGGGCCGCCGAACCTCGGACGGAGGTCGCGCACCAGCGCTAGCCGGTGATGAGGCGGCTGATGTCGTTGAAGGTGATGTAGATGAACAGGCTCGCCAGCCCCACCAGCCCGATCAGCGCGACGACCGTCTGCACGGTCGGGCTGGCGGGCTTGCCCGCGATCTTCTCGTAGATCAGAAAAACCATGTGCCCGCCGTCGACGATGGGCAGCGGCAGGAAGTTGAGCACCGCGAGGTTGACGCTGATCAATCCCAGGAAAAAGAGGTAATAGGCGAAGCCCTCTTTCGCTATTTTCGCCCCCTGGTCGACGATGCCCACGGGGCCGCGCAGGTTCTTGACGCCGACGCTGCCCTGAAACAGGCGCAGGAGGGTGATGTAGGTCTGCTGGATGAACTGGCGGGATTTTTCGAGGCCCAGTTTGGTGGCGTCCCAGGGGTTTGCGGCCTTGAGCTGCACCTGGAGACCATCGAAAGCGAGGTCGGCCGACGGGGACCAACCCGCGTGGGTCAGCGCGGCGCGATCGGCGGCGGCGAGGGGCAGGACGGCGGTTTCGACCGGGCCTTCGGCAAGGTTGAGCTGAACGGTGAGGTCGGCCGCGTCGCGGTCGGCCGGCGTGGCGGCGAGTTCGCGTTGCAGCCCGGCCCAGTCGGTGATGGCCTGCCCGTTCACCGACTCGACGAGCGAGCCGTCGGGGAGGTTGGCGCCGGCCAGCGGCGATCCGGGCAGCACGCGGCCGATCCTGGCGGTGGCGGTGTGGCGTCCGAGGCCGATGCCAAGGCGTCCGTTCTCGGTGGCCGCTTCGCCCAGGTCCACGACCGCGCCGTCGCGTAACACCGAGACGGTCAGGGGGGCCCGGCCCGCCGCGGCGGCAGCCGCGAACACGTCCTCGACGGTGGGCCAGGCCTGACCGCCGACTTGCGCGAGCAGGTCCCCGGCCAGGATGCCCAGCGACTCAGCGGGGGTTCCCTCGCCGACAAAAAGGATCTCTACCGCGGGGGTGAGGCCCAGCAGCGAGACCTGATCGGTGCCCGAGGTGCGGAAGGCGGGCTGCGGGGTCATCGGCACGACGATCTCGTTGCCGCTGTCGGGGTCGCGGAAGGTCAGGTCGATGGGTTGGCCGGCGGCGCGGTTGACGGCGCGGATGTAGTCGCCGTAGTCGGTGACGGGGTCGAAATCGACCGCGCTGAGGACCATCCCGGCTTTGACGCCGGCGTCGGCGTAGGGGGTGTCTTCGAAGACGGCGCCCACGTCCAGCGTGTACGCGGGCTGGATGCCGGCGCTCAGCATGCCCTCCTGCCGGGCGTCCACCTTGGCGGTGATGTTGTAGACCAGCGGGCTCGTTTCGCCATCCCGCTGGACGGTGAGGTTCATCGGCTCGCCGGCCTTGCCCAGGGCCGAGGCGATCTTGACCTCGGTGAAGTCGACGATGGGCGTGCCGTGCACGTGCGTGATGCGGTCGCCCGGGCGGAGGCCGCGGTAGGCCGGGTCTCCGTCGTGCCCGTCGGCGTAGGTCACCGACGCGGGCTTGAGGGGGGTGGTCTCGCCCACCACCGGGGCGGCGAAGTCCACGCCCAGGCTGAAGCACCAGATGAAGAACAGCAGCGCGAAGATGAGGTTCATGACCACGCCGGCGCTGATGACCAGCATGCGGGCCCAGACCGGGCGTCGGTTGAAGCTGCGCGGGTCGTCGCTCTGCGCGGTGGGGTCCAGGTCTTCCTGGCCCAGCATCTTGACGTAGCCGCCCAGGGGCAGCCAGTTCAGGCGGTACTCGGTCTCGCCCAGGCCCAGCGCGTCGGCCTTCTCGTGGACACGCTGCGTTTTCTCGTGGTCGCTGAGGTCGTCGAGTTTCACGCCCTCTTCGGCCAGGGCCCCGGCGGCCCGCGCCCAGTAGGCCTTCTCGGTGCCGCCGACCTTCAGGCCCATGCCCTTGCGGTAGGACAGCAGCGCCTGGCCAAAGCCGATGGCGAACTGGGTGGCGCGGATGCCCACGGCCTTGGCGACCAGGAAGTGGCCCATTTCGTGGACGAAGATGAGAAAACCGAAGCCGAAGATGAAGGCGACAACGGCGAACTTGGGGTTGGAGAGCAGGTCCATAAGGCTTTGCCTTGAAAGCGCAAAGTGAAAAGCGCAAAGTAAAAATCGGAAAGGGCGTTTCTCGGCTCTATCGGGCGGTGAGCTCGCTTGCGATCTGTTGGTCGATCCAGCTCCGGGCGTCGGCGTCGGCGGAGGCGAGGTCGTCGTAGCCCGTCACCGGCCGCGGCGGCAGGGCGTCGAGGGCGGCGGCGGCGAGCGGCACGATACGGGTGAAGGGCAGGCGGCGTTCCAGGAAGGCGTAAACGGCGGCCTCGTTGGCGCCGTTGAGGGTGGCGCCGGCGGTGCCGCCGGCGTCAATCACGCGGCGGGCGAGGGCCAGGGCGGGGAAGCGGGCTTCGTCCGGGGGTCGGAAGTCCAGCGTGCCCAGCTGCGCGAGGTTGAGCCGCGGCCCGGCGCCCGGGGCGCGGGCGGGCAATGTGGGCGCGGTCAGGGCGTGCTGGATGGCGCCGCGCATGTCGGGTGGGCCCAGCTGCGCGAGCGTCGAGCCGTCGGTGAACTCGACGAAGCCGTGGACGACCGACTGGGGGTGGATGACCACGCCGATCCGGTCGGCGGGCAGGCCGAAGAGGTGGTGGGCCTCGATGACCTCCAGCGCCTTGTTCATCATGGTCGCGGAATCGACGGTGATCTTGGGGCCCATGTCCCAGGTGGGGTGGTTGAGCGCCATGTCCGGCGTGGCGGCGGCGAGGGTGGCGTCGTCGGCGTCCAGGAACGGCCCGCCCGAAGCCGTGAGGGTGACCCGGGCCACCGCGTCGGTGCGGCCTGCCGCGGCGGCCAGGCACTGCGCAAGCGCGGCGTGCTCGCTGTCGATCGGGTCGATGTCGGCGCCGCGGGACGCGGCGAGGTCGGTGATCCAGCGGCCGCCGACGACCAGGGTCTCTTTGTTGGCCAGCGCCACCCGCGTGCCGCGCTGCAGCGCGGCGGCGGTGGGACGCAGGCCGTCGAAGCCAACGATGGCGGACACGACGACGTCGGCGTCGACCGACTCGACGAGGCGCAGCGCGGCGTCCGGGCCGGTGTGGTCCGCGGCGCCGCCGGTGGCCAGGGCGGTGACCGCGCCGGGGTAGCGTCGTGCCTGCTCGGTCAGCACGCCGGCGTTGGCGCCGGCGGCCAATCCGACCACGTGCCAGCGACCGTGGCCGCCGGCGTTGAGGTGGTCGATCACGGCGAGCGTGTTCACACCGATCGACCCCGTGCTGCCGAGTATGACGACGCGGACCGGCGCGGTGGTCGGGACTTGGGGAGGGGGGACGTAAGTCACGGCGGGCCGCTCAGTACACGACGCGGTTGCTGTAGCCGCGGCCCGGGCGGCGCGGGGGCTTCTTCGCGGTGGACGGGTTCTCAGAGGGCGCGGCCTCGGCGTCCGTCCGGGACTCGGACCGGGTCACATTGCCGTCGATGTCGACCGGTGTCGCCTCGGGCGCGGTGTTGCGGTTGCCGTCGGGTTCGAGGTCTGCGGTTTCGGTCTCGGCGGGCTTCACGCTGCGCTTGCGGCCGCGGCGGCGACGCGAGCGGGGCGCGGCATCGTCGTCGGCGGTGGACGCCCCATCGGTCGTCGGCGCGGCGGACACCGCGTGCGCCGGTTCCGATTCTGCCAGCGCAGTGGCGGAGACGTCCGCACCCTCGTCCACCACCGCCGACTTGCGTCGGCTGCGGCTGCGACGCGTCCGCCGGATCGGGGCGGGGGCGTCGGAGTCGTCCCCCGCCTCTGACCCGGTGGCGGGCTCGGCATCGGGATCGGGCTCGGAGGCGGGCATCACCAGCTCGGTGTCATCGCCCGATTCGGAACCGCCCCCGGTGTTGTCGTCATCCCCGCCCGCCCGCCCGCGTCGTCGCCGACGGCGGCGTCGGGTCGACGGGCCGTCGTCATCCGAAACGCCGTCGCGGGGCTCGGGCGTCTCGGCCGCCTCGGGCGTGCGATCCCCGTCGCCCGACACCTCCGCTTCGTCGGCGGCGGGGGGCTCGTGCTCGGAGTTCGCCTCCGCGTCGGTGGCCGCGCCGCGGCCACGCCGTCGCCGGCGTCGTCGGCGCCCGCCCGATTCTGACGGTCCGTCGTCGTCCACGGGGTCCGGTCGGTTCTCGGCATCCGCCTGGGTCGCCTCGGCGGGCTCCGGCTCCACGCCGTCGGTTCGCCCACGGCCCCGGCCGCGTCCCCGCCGTCGACGGCCGCTCCCGCCTTCAGGCCGCGTCTCATCGGCCTCCCGGTCGTCGGCCGAGGCCTCGGCGTCGTCCGGAGCGCTGCCGCCGCCGTCTTCCGATTCATCGTCGCACGGTTCGCCGCGGCCCCGTCCGCGGCGGCGCCGGCGTTTGCGCGGGCCGCCGGTCGGCGCGTCGTCGCCGCCGTCGGCGGCCCGTGACTCGGTCTCGCCGCCCGCCGCGGATTCCGCGCGATCGCCCTTGTCGGCCTCTTTATCTGCAAAGAACGTGTCGTCCAGGTCTTCTTCCGGCTCGGGCTCGGGCAGGTCGCTGTCGTCGAGCTCGTGGAATATCCGCTCCTCGTCGGCCTTGCTGAGCTTGCCCGGCCGCAGCTGCACCGGGGCGATGCCGCCTGCGGCGTTGAAGGCGGCCAGGCCGATGTGGTCCATCGTGCCGCCGCCCACCCGGACCATGACGCGCTTGCCGTGGCGCGACTCGAGGTCGACCAGCTCGCCGCGCTTGCGGTTGAGGATGTGGAAGGCCACGTCGGGGCTGATGGTCAGCTCGATGCGGGCCACGTCGTCGCGGTGCATGACCAGCGCCAGCTGCCGCATCACGCTGAGCACGACCGACTCAGGGCTCATGGCGTAGCCGCGGCCGGTGCAGTGGGCGCACTCGTTGTAGATGCTGCTTTTGAGGCTGGGGCGCATGCGCTGGCGGGTCATCTCGAGCAGGCCGAACTGGCTGATGGCGCCGATGCGGGTGCGGGCCCGGTCTTTCTTCAGGTTTGCCTTGAAACGGCCTTCAACCGTCTTGCGGTTTTTGGCCGGGCGCATATCGATCAGGTCCAGCACCACGAGCCCGCCCAGGTCACGCAGCCGCAGCTGCCGGGCGATCTCGTCGACCGCTTCGAGGTTGGTCTTGTAGGCGTTGGTCTCCGCGTCGCGGGCGGCGCGGCTCTTGCCGCTGTTCACGTCGATGGCCACGAGGGCCTCGGTGCTGTCGATGACCAGGGCACCGCCGCTGGGCAGCGGTACCTCCCGGGAGTTGATGTGGGCGATCTGCGGCTCGATGCCCGTGCGGTCGAAGACCGGCACCGGATCGTCGTAATACACCACTTTGCTCTTGGTACGCGGGTTGGCGACGGCCAGAAAGTCGCGGGCCCGCCGCGCGGCCACCGGGTCGTCGCAGATGATCCGGTCGATGTCGCCGCTGAACACGTCGCGGATGGTGCGGATGACCAGATCACTCTCGGCGTAGAGCTCGCCGACCCGGCCCCTGGCCCTGCGTTTGGTTTCGATGTCCTTCCACAGCCGCGCAAGGTAGGAGAGGTCGCGTTTGAGGTCGGTCTTGGTCTGGCCGATGCCGGCGGTCCGCACGATGAAGCCGAAGTCCTTCGGCGGATCGAGGGTCTTGAGGATGTCACGCATCTCCTTGCGCGCGTCGTCGTCCTCGACCTTGCGGCTGACACCCAGCCGCTGCATGTCAGGCATCATCACCAGAAACCGGCCGGGGATCGACAGGTAACTGGTGACGGTGGGTCCCTTGGTGCTCAGGCCTTCCTTGAGCACCTGGACCAGCACCTCCTGCCCGCGCTTCAGGCACTTCTGAATGGGCGGGCGCTCGTGGCGTGCAGTCTTTTTGCCAACCTTCTCGAAGGCCTCACGGTCCTCGCCCGGGAAGTACTTGGGGTGCAGGTCGGTGATGTGCAGGAAGCCGTTACGCTCCAGGCCGAAGTCGACAAACGCCGCCTGGATCGCGGGCTCAACGTTCGTCACGCGCCCCTTGTAGATGTTCCCGACGTGGGACTGGGTGGACGCGCGTTCCTGATAGAACTCTTCGAGCTTCCCGTCCTCGGCGATGGCGATTCTGCACTCTTCGCCGGGGACGTGGTTGATGATCATTTCGGTGTGGGGCATGGCAATCGCCGAGACCGCACCGCGACGCCGTGGGTCAGGCCCCGCCCGGTGGCCACGGCGACGCCCGCTGCGCCGCCGGGGGCGGGGCGAGCGGTCGGGTCGGGCTCGGGTGGCGGGGTGACACGCGGGGCAACGGGGGGCTCGACATCCTTGTCGTAAAGCGGGACGGGGCGTTCGGCTGCGGGCGGACGGCGTGGAGGGGCGGGGCCCCGGGGTCGATGCGTCACGCCCGGCGATCGTCGTCGCGCGAGGCTGGGAGGGAGGGCTAGGCGGTCCGGGGTCTCAAGCGGTCGGCCGCGGGAAGCTCTTCGCAAACGAAGAGGGCGGCGGGCTCAGCACACGATGGAACGTCCATCAGACGGCGGACGGGCGGTCGGGAGGGTCGGGTCGGGTCGGGTCGGGAGGATCGGGGCGTGGCCGAACGGGTCTCGCTCAGCCGGGGTTCAGGTCGGGCAGCAGGCGGCCGCGTTCGGCCGTCAGGTAGTTCAGGACCTCGTGGTCCGAGTCGAAGGACAAGGCTTTGCGGGAAAGCCGCTTGCACTGGTCCAGGCTGACGGACCGGATCAGCTTCTTTACCTCGGGGATCGCCGTGGGCGTCATCGAGAGGCTCCGCAGGCCCAGTCCGAGAAGCAGCATAGTGAATTCGGTTTGGCCCGCCATCTCCCCGCACAGGCCGACGTTCACCCCGGCCTGGTCCGCCACGCGGATCACGTCCTTAATCAGCGACAGCACCGCGGGATGCGCCCCGGAGTAGAGGTTCGCCACCCGCTCGTTGCCGCGGTCCACCGCCACGGTGTACTGGATCAGGTCGTTGGTGCCGATGCTGAAGAAGTCGACCTCGGCGGCAAACGTCTTGGCCTGGATCGCCGCCGACGGCACCTCGATCATCATGCCCACGGGAATGTCGTCGGCGAAGGCGATGCCCTGCTCAGACAGGTCTTCTTTGACGTCCAGCAGGATCATCTTGGCCTGCCGCAGCTCCATCACGCTGCTGATCATCGGAAACATGACCCTCACCGGCCCCAGGGCGCTGGCCCGAAGGATTGCCCGCAGCTGCGTGCGGAACATCGGCAGGTTCTGCAGGCACAGGCGGATCGATCGGCAGCCCAGAAAGGGGTTGGCTTCGTCGGCCGCCGAAAGCCCCAGGTCGACCGACTCGGGCATCTTGTCGGCACCCAGATCCAGTGTGCGGAAGGTCAGCGGACGCCCCCCGAGCAGGCGGACGGCCTCGGCGTAGAGGCGGTACTGCTCCTCCTCGTCGGGCTCGTGGTCGGCGGCGAGGTAGACGAACTCGGTGCGGTAGAGGCCGATGCCCCTGGCGCCTTTGTCCAGGGCGTCGGGCACCTCGCGGGGGAACTCGATGTTGCCGCGCAGGTCGATCTCGACGCCGTCGCGGGTGACCGCCGGCACGTCACGCAGCTTCTGGAGTTCAGCGGTCTGCCGACGCAGACGCCGCACCTCCTGGCGGTACTCGAGCAGCTGGCTGGCGCCGGGCTCGGCCACCACGACCCCGCGGTTGCCGTCGAGGATGACGGTGTCGCCGTCGCGGACGCTCTGGGTGAGGTCCTCCATGCCGACCACCGCGGGGATCCCCAGCGCGTGGGCCAGGATGGCGGTGTGGCTGGTGTGGCCGCCCAGGTCGGTGGCCAGGCCTTTGATGAGTTTCGGATTCAACCCCGCGGTCTGGCTGGGGGTCAGGTCGCGGGCGATGGCGATGGCCGGCTCGGTGACCGACGCGAGGTCCTGGACGCCGCGGTGCGTCAGGTGGCGGAGGATGCGCCGCTTCAGGTCGTAGATGTCGGTGACGCGGTCGCGGAAGTAGCGGTCCTCGTGGGCCAGGAAGCGCCGGGCGAAGCCGGTCATGACCGAGTAGACCGCGAACTGGGCCGTGACCCGTTCGCGCCGGACCGCGTCGTGAAAGCCTTCGGTCAGCGTCGGATCGGCCAGCATGCCCAGGTGGAAGGCGAAGATCTTCGCCAGCTCTTCGCCCAGCGTCTCGGCGGTCCGCTGACGCAGGGCCGCGATCTCGTCGGCGCTGGTGGCCAGGGCGGCGTCGAGCCGGGCCAGCTCGTCGTCCACCGCCGCGGGGGGCACGGTGCGGCGGGGCACCGGCTGGTCCTCGCCGCCCAGCACGACCGCGCGGCTGATGGCCACGCCGGGGGAGACCGGGATACCGCGTTTGATGAACATACGCTTAGCGTATGCGGGGCGGCTCGGCGCCACCTGCACCCGGCTCAGAGCCGCCGGGTGCAGGTGCCTTCTCGTCCGCCACTGGCTGCGCCCGTCCGGTGCTCGGGGGCCTTTCGCAGGGTGGGGCAAGGGCCGCCGGACCCACCGGGCAGCGGGCCAAACCCACGGGTGACCCGACGCCGAAGGACCCGCGAAGTCGGTCAACGGTGGGTCCGCAAAGCCTTGACCCACCCTGCGAAATCGCGCTCCGACCGCGTCGGGTGCGCACGCACCGCCGCCGGTCCACGGCGGGTGTCCTGGTCCACGACAGCGGGCGGCCCGCCTGGGGGCCGCCCGCTGTCGTGGACCAGGACATGTGCCTAAAGCCCCGCGGCCTTGCCGAGCTTCGCGGCCCGGTCGGTCTTCTCCCAGGTGAACGTCTCGTACGGCTTGCCGTTGACCTTGATCTTGCCCGGCTTGCGGCCGAAGTGGCCGTGGCTGCTGGTGGGCGAGAAGATCGGGTTGCGCAGCTTCAGGTGGCTCAGGATGCCGTCAGGCGTGAGCGGAAAGTGGTCGCGGACCAGCTGCGTGATGTCCGGCTCGGGCAGCTTGCCGGTCTTGTAGGTGTCCACGTGGATGGACGTGGGCTCGGCCACGCCGATGGCGTAGCTCAGCTGCACCTCGCACACGTCGCACAGCCTGGCGGCCACCAGGTTCTTGGCGATGTAGCGGGCCATGTAGGCGGCGCTGCGGTCGACCTTGCTGGGGTCTTTGCCGCTGAACGCTCCGCCGCCGTGACGGCCGCGGCCGCCGTAGGTGTCGACGATGATCTTGCGGCCGGTCAGGCCCACGTCGCCGTGCGGGCCGCCGATCTCAAACTGGCCGGTGGGGTTGACAAAGACCTTGAGCGCGCCCTTGGGCACGCGGGTCTTGCCGGTGGGATTGAAAACAACCTTCGTACCCTTCTTGAAATACTTGCCGGTGATGACCGGCTCGATGACGTGCTTGAACACCTGCTGGCCAAGCTTCTTCTGCTTGGCCTGGCCGTTCCATTCGGCGGTGTGCTGGGTGCTGAGCACGACGGTGTCGATGCGCACCGGCTTGTTGTGGATGTCGTACTCGACGGTGACCTGGCTCTTGGCGTCGGGACGCAGCCCCTTGACGGCCTTGTTGGCCTCACGCACCTGGGCGTGCTTCGCGACCAGCTTGTGGCTGAGGTCGATGGGCAGCGGCATCAGGTCGGCGGTCTCGCGGCAGGCGAAGCCAAACATGAGGCCCTGGTCGCCGGCGCCCTGCTCCTTGTCCACGCCCGCACCCTCGTCCACGCCCTGCGCGATGTCGGCCGACTGGCTGTGCATGACCCGCATCACGCCGCAGGTGTCGGCGTCAAACTTCATGCCGATATCGTTCGTGTAGCCGATCTTGCGGATCGTGTCGCGGATCGTGAACTCGGCGTTGTTGAGCGCCTCGACCGCTTTCTGGTTGTGGACCGTGATCTCGCCGCCGACCACCACCAGTCCGGTGGTGCAGAAGGTCTCGCAGGCCACCCGCGCCCGGTTGTCGTGGGTCAGCAGGCTGTCCAGCACCGCGTCGCTCACCGCGTCGCTGACCTTGTCAGGGTGGCCCATGGAGACGGATTCCGAGGTGAAAAAGTAGTGCTCGTCCGGGGTGGCGTTCTTTTTGGAATTCTGGCGGGCCATGGCGGATTTTCCGGGATGGGGTGCGGGCGGCTGCGGGTTCGGGTCGGGCAGAGGTTTTAGTTTGTTTCGGGTGGGGGGGCAAAAGATCATCGGGTTCGAGAGCGACGGGGGTGCGGGGTTGCAGGGTGGGGGCGTAGGGCCTGGCCGGACGCTCACGCGGGGTCACAATCGCGGGATCACGCCCGGCCGAAGCCGGATCGATGACGGCAATAGCGAGTTCGCAACCCGGAGATCACGGCGGACCGCTTGCGTCTGCCCCGGACCCAGACCCCATACCCGCGCCGGGCCCACTCTGACCCCGATGGAATGGGCGAGTGTACCGATAACCCGGGGGCGACCCGTCCCGGGCCGGGGTCCGCGGGGGTCCATCGGCCGATAGCCACGATGCCCCTGCACGCCCACGAACCCACCCGCCGGGAGTCTTCAATGACGCACTCTGCCTCGCCGTTCAACCCCCGCCGCGGCGAGGCCGCGCCGAGCCCCGCGGCACTCGCCGGGCTGGTCGAGCGCGCCCGCGACGAGCGATTCCGCCTGCTGGCCGTGATGAACGATGCGCGTCGGGCGACGCAGGGGAACTTGGCCCCGTCCTCGGCCCCGTCCTCAACGCCAGACGCGGACCGGGGCGACGCGGCCGAAGCGCTGACCCGCGCCTGTGAATCCAGTGCCCGGCTGCTGGCCGCGCTCACCGGCCTGAACGACCGCCTGCGCGAGCGGCACGAGCAGCTCGAAACCGCCGAGGCCCGCCTGGCCGCGCGGCTGGACGTGCTGGAGGCCGCGACCGCCCGCCGCGTCGAAGCCGAGGTGCAGCGCCGCGTCGAGACCGTGGTCGTCGACGCCGAGAAGCGGCTGGCCCTGCTGGCCACGGGGATCGCCCGCCGGCTGGAGGCGACGCTGGAAAGCGCCGTGAGGCCCGATCCGCGGTTGGCCCAGGACGCGGCGTGACGGGGCGGGAGTCGGGGGTCGGACCGGCCGCGGTCCGGATCGGGCCCGCACACCGGTGAGTTTGGCCGTTGAAATCCTTTAGAATCCGCGGCATGAGCCGAACTGATCAAGACTTCAACTTTGACTGGCGTTTTACCCTCGACGGCGCGGACGCGCCGCCGGCGTCCTGGCGGCCCGTCCGCGTGCCCCACGACTGGAGCATCGAGAGCGCGACCACGCGGGAGCAGGGCGGCAACGCGACCGCCTACCTGCCCGGCGGCATCGGCCACTACGAGAAGTCCTTCGTGGTTCCGCAGGCGGACCGCGGCCGGCGGGTTCGGCTGGTTTTTGACGGGGTCTACAGCAAGAGCGACGTGTGGATCAACGGCGTGCACCTGGGCCACCGGCCCTACGGATACGTTCCGTTCAGTTACGACCTGACCGAACACCTGACGTGGGGCGCGGACACGCCCAACGTGCTGCGCGTGCGCGTGGACCGCAGCGCTTACCTCGACTGCCGCTGGTACTCGGGGTCGGGCATTTACCGCCACGTGCGGCTGGTCACGCACGACCCGGTGAGCATCGCCGAGCACGGCGTGTTTGTGACCACGCCGCAGGTGAGTGATGCGCAGGCGCGGGTGTGCATCGAGACGCGGTTGGAAAACACGACCGACGCCGACGCGGCCGTGACGCTGACCCAGGCGGTGCTTGGCCCCGATGGAGCGGACGCCGGGACCGCGTCGGCCACGGTGACGGTACCGGCGGGCGGCATGCGGACCGAACAGCAATTCGTGCTGGTCGATCGCCCGCAGCGGTGGGACGTGGACCACCCGGACCTGTATGCGGTGCGCACGTCGGTCCGACGCGACGGGGAAGCGCTGGACGAGAAGCAGACCTCTTTCGGCATCCGCACCTTCCGGTACGACGCGAAGGAAGGTTTTTTCCTCAACGGGCGATCAATCAAGTTCAAGGGCGTGTGCCTGCACCACGACGGCGGCGCAGTGGGCGCCGCGGTGCCCCGCGACGTGTGGAAGCGGCGGCTCGTCGCGCTCCGGGCAGGCGGGGTCAACGCGATCCGCACCGCCCACAACCCGCCGAGCGCCGAGTTTCTGGATCTGTGCGACACCATGGGATTCCTGGTGCAGGACGAGGCCTTCGACGAGTGGGACCACGCCAAGGACAAGCGTAAAAACTACAAGCAGGAAAAGGAAGACGACGAGACCCGGGGTTACACCGCGTCGTTCGCCGAGTGGAGCGACCGCGACGCCGCCGCCATGGTGCTCCGCGACCGAAACCACCCCTCGATTGTGATGTGGAGCATCGGAAACGAGATCGAGTGGACGTACCCCGCCCAGCAGCACGCCGCGGGCTACTGGGAAGAAGGCAACGCCGACCCGAACGGGCAGGCCGTCGACTACTACTGGGACGTGCCGCCGCACGGGCCTGACGAGATCCTGCGCCGCTACCAGTCGCAGGATCTGGGGCCGCACCACATCGCCGTCGTCGCCAAGCGTCTCGCCGACACCGTCCGCGCCCACGACCGCACCCGCCCGGTCACCGCCAACCTGGTGATCCCCAGCCTGGGCATGGTCAACGGCTACGCCGACGCCCTGGACGTGGTGGGCACCAGCTACCGCCAGGCGCTGACCGACTACCTGCACACCAACTACCCCGACGTGCCCTTCGTCGGCTCCGAGAACTGGACCCAGTGGCACGAGTGGGACTGGTGCGAAGAGCGTGCGTATGCGCCCGGGATCTTCCTGTGGACCGGCGTGCGCTACCTGGGCGAAAGCGGCGGCTGGCCCAACCGCGGCGGCACCAGCGGCCTGCTCGACTTCGCCGGCTTCGACCTGCCGGCCTGGCACCACTTCAAGAGTTTCTGGAAGAAGGACGAGCCGCACCTGCACCTGCAGATCGTCCCGCAGAACGCCCCGGAATTCGAACTCGACGGGCTGGGCCACCAGGGCGACCACGCCAACCCCTACGAGCAGGTCGACGGCGCGGTCCGCCGCAAGGACCGCGACCACAAGCACAAGATGAAGTGGGGCTGGCACGCCAGCGACCCGCACTGGAACCACCCCGCCGGCACACCGGTGGTGGTGGAGGCGTTCACGAACTGCGCATCGGTCGAGCTGTGGCTGAACGGCGATTCACTGGGGGTGCGCCGGCTCGACGACGTGCCCGCGGGCAACGAGAAGTATCTGCTGCTGTGGCACGTCCCCGCCAGCACACCCGGCACCCTGGAAGCGCGCGGCACCCACGCCAGCGGCGCCGTCCTGACCGAGACGATGACGACCGCCGGCCCGCCCGCGGCGATCCGTCTGACGGCCGACCGCGATGCGATGCCCGCTGACGCTTACGCCGTCGCGCACGTCACGCTGGAACTGCTGGACGCCCAGGGTCGGCCGGCCCGCCACGACGACCGGGAGGTCACCTTCGAACTCGGCGGACCGCTGCGCCTTCTGGGTGTCGACAACGGCAGCATCGCCTGCCAGGAGCGCTACAACGTGCCCTGGGTGACCACGCACAAGGGGCGTTGCCTGCTGATCGTGCAGACGCTGAACGATTCCGGAACGGCGACCGTCACCGCCACGGGGACGGGCTTGCGGCCGCAAACGATCTCGTTCAACGTCGGCCAGACACCCTGAGAGACGGGGCTGACACGCGTTGCCCGTCACAGAAGCTCGTCTCCCGGGTGCGCAAGAGCCACCCAGTGAACGCGTCGGCGAGTCACGCCCGCGGCCTCAGTGCGTGCCTGCGTCCGGCGACTGGGTCGACCGGATCGCCGCCAGCTTTTTCTGGTAGCCCGACTGGATCACGTCCACGAGCACCAGCACGGCGATCGAAAAGTAGAAGGTGCTTTTTGCCATGGGCTCAACGGAGTAACCGAAGAGCTTGAGGTGGGCGACGTGGCCACCCTCACCCAGCAGCACGATGCCCACGATCAGCAGGATGAAAAGGCCCAGGATCTCGTATTTGCGGTTCTTCTGGATGAAGTCCGCCACGCGGTCGGCCAGCACCAGCATCAGCACGCCCGAGGAGATGATGGCGATCGCCAGCACGGGGAAGACCTCGGTGATGGCCAGGGCCGACAGGATCGAGTCGAAGGAGAAGATCAGGTTCATGAACACGATCAGGCTGACCACCTGCACCACGCTCTTGGGCTGGGCGCTGGCGTCGCCGTGCAGGTCGTGTTTCGCCAGCAGGTGGTGGATCTCTTTGAGGGCGGTGTACATGATGAACGCCCCGCCGAAGAGGAAGACGATCACCGAGAAGTTGAACTCGCCTTCAATGAAGTTCTCCCAGTGGATACTGAAAAACGGTTCCTTGAGTGTCTCGATGAGCTTGACCATTACGAACAGCAGCACGATGCGCAGCGCGATGGCGATCAGGATGCCCCACCGCCGCACCGCGGCCTGCTTGCCCTTCGGGGCCCGCTTGGACTCGATGGAGATGTACAGCAGGTTGTCGAAACCCAGCACGATCTGGAGGAAGAGCAAGACGCCGAGGTTGGCGAGGTTTTCGAGGGTCAGCAGTTCGGCCACGGGGATGTTCCGGGAGAGGGGATGCGGGTGGGGCGGCAGTTTAAGGGGTTGCGTGCGCGGACCGGGGGAGGGGCGCGGCGGAGCGGGACCACGAAACACGGATTGAACCGCTTGCCCGTCGCGGGACGCGAAATGCGGTCCGCGGTCACCGCACCAAACGCATCCGAACCGGCAGGCCGGTCTCGATCCAATCGAAACGCGTGCCATCGGCGTCCAGGGTCCAACTCGGCAGCGCGTGGGTTCCCACGCGGTCGTTCGGCGGGAAGTAGGCCGCGTCGCTGTGCGTGCCGGAGAGGGCGGGGCACCAGACGACGTGCGGGGGCGCGCCGGGCGCGTTGGGAAGGTCGCGCCGGCGGTGCACGTGGCCGCTGGCGAACGTACGCACATGCGGGCGGTCGAGCAGTTCCAGCACCCGGTCGCGGGCCGGGGCGTCGGGGCACCAATAGGTTCCCAGCTCACCACGGACTTCGCGCGGCGTGTGCAGAAACAGCGGGGCGTGCTGGAAGACATGGACGTCTTCGCCTGCGAGGTCGGCGGCGTCGACCTGGCCCGCGAGCCAGTCGAGCTGCGCGGCCTCGGCCGCGAGGCCGCTGCTCCACAGCTGGCTGTTCAAGCCCACCAGGCGGTGGCCATCGGCGGCGTACGCGAAGCGGTCGGGGCCCACCCGTTCTTCCCACTGCGTGTTGAACGCGTCCGAGACCGTGGGCGACGCGTGGCGGGCGGTCACAAAGTTTCCCGTGTCGTGATTGCCCGGGACCACCAGCACGCGGGCCACCTCCGCCCGCAGCTTCTCGAGCCAATCCACGGCCGGGGCGAACTCGTCGGGGTTCACGTGTCCCGCGTCGGTCAGGTCGCCGGTGATGACGACCGTGAGGCCGCGGGGGTCGGGTTGCTCACCCAGCCAGCGGGCGGTGCGGCGGGCGTTGGCCCACGCCACGGCGTTGTGCTCGCGGCGGACCGGCTCGTCGTGGTCTTCGGGGCCCAGGTGCAGGTCGCTGAGTTGGATCACACGCATGGGGCGAGCGTAGCCCCGAAGCGGCTGTGCCGCGGAGGGCCGCGGATCGGCGTCGCGGCGTGTGCTATTTTGCGGGTATGACCCCCACCACCCAAGCATCCACCCGCACCGAAAAAGACTCCATGGGCGAGATGCCCGTGCCCTCCGACGCACTCTATGGAGCGAGCACCGCCCGAGCGGTGGAAAACTTTCCGATCGCGCACGAGCCCGTGCCCGCCGCGGTCATCCACGCCTTCGGCCACCTGAAGGCGGCGTGTGCGGCGGCCAACCTGGATCTGGGCCGGCTGGACGCGACCCGGGCTGAGGCGATCATCGCAGCGGCGGGGGAGGTCGCCGGGGGCAGACACGACGCGCACTTTCCGGTGGACATCTATCAGACGGGCAGCGGCACCAGCACGAACATGAACGCGAATGAGGTCATCGCCAACCTCGCCAATCAGCGGCTGGGTTTCGGGTTGAGTGCCAAGAACAACCCCGACGCGGTGCACCCCAATGACCACGTGAACGCGGGGCAGAGCAGCAACGACACGTTTCCGACGGGCATGCACGTCGCGGGCGCACTGGCGATCGAAAACGACCTGAAGCCCGCGCTCGACCGCCTGCGTGACGGGTTGCAGGCCCGGGCTGACACATGGGACACGATCGTGAAAATCGGGCGTACCCACCTCATGGACGCCACCCCCATCCGCGTGGGCCAGGTGTTCGCGGGTTACGCGCGCCAGGCCGAGCACGCCCGGCACCGAGCCGGCTTCGCGTTCGAGGGCATGCGGCAGAACCTTGAGATCGGGGGCACCGCCGTCGGCACGGGCATCAACACGCACCCCGAGTTTGCCGCCCGGGTCTGCGCCGCGCTCAAGCAACGCACCGGGATCGACTTTCAAGAGGCCGAGCAGCACGCCGAAGCCCAGGCCGCGAAGGACTGCTTCGTGCAGAGCCACGCCTGCCTGAAGACCATCGCGGTGAGCCTGACCAAGATCGCCAACGACATCCGCCACCTGGGCAGCGGCCCGCGTTGCGGCATCGGCGAACTGAGCCTGCCCGCCATTCAGCCCGGCTCGTCCATCATGCCCGGCAAGGTGAACCCCGTCATCTGCGAGAGCGCGATGCAGGTGGCCTGCAGGGTGGTCGGCAACGACGCGACGGTGACCATGGCGGGCCTGGGCGGCATCGGCAGCATCTTCGAACTGAACGTCGCGATGCCGGTGATGATCGATGCGTTTCTGGAGAGCGTGAAGCTGTTGAGCAACGTGAGCCACGTGTTCGTCGACAAGCTGCTGGACGGGCTGGTGGTGAACGAGGACCGCTGCGCCGAGCTGAACGAGCGGTCGCTGATGACCATCACGGCGCTGGCCCCGGAGATCGGCTACGACAAGTGCAGCGCGCTTGCGAAGCAGGCGCACGAGGAGGGCAAGACGATCAGGCAGCTGGTGGGCGAGCACGGGCTGATGCCCGCCGAGCGGCTGGCGGAGCTCATGGATTACGAAGCCATGACCCGGCCGTCGTAGGCGGCGGCGAGCACACAGCGGCGAGCTGCGCCGCGGTGGCCGGGGGGCGGACACCACGGGCCGGACTCCGAATGCGGGCGGGGATCGGGGTTCGGCCCGCCGGGCGGCGAGCTCGGCCGCGGCCTCGTCGCGCCGATCGAACTTCAGCACGGCCGTGACCCGGACGCCGCCGCTGCGCCGGTGAGAGCCCCCCCCGGGCCGGCCCTACAATGCAACGATGCTTCTTCTTCGCGGTTTGCCCGGTCTCTTCCTGCTGCTTGCCTGCCTGCCGGGCTGCCGCTCTACCAACCCCTGGGCCGAGTCCTACTCGCCCACCAGCTTCCGCTCGGGTTACCCGCCGGTGGCCGCCGCACGGGTGCTCAACGTGGGGCACGTGGACCCGCGTGAGGTGTACGAACGCGACTTCTCAGACACGACGCTTGTGGGCACGTCGGTGTGGACGGGCTACCGTGCCGGCGAAGATCGCGCGCTGGATCACGCCCGGGCGGTGGGGGCGGACCTGGTGCTGGTGCGTAAGCGGTTTGCGGCGACCGAGCACCGCACCACCTACGACGCGTATCCGGGGTGGGGAAGCGGGCGCAGCAGCGTGCTGGTCCAAGAGGCCGACGGCCGTCGGACTAGGGTGACCGCCGACGCGGGGCCGGACTTCGTGCCCCGGACGCGGACGCAGCGGCGCTACACATTCCAAGCGGTGTTCTTGCGGACCGAGGCGGCACGCGACGCCGGGCCGATGGACGGAGACTGAGGGCCGGCGTCAGTCGCCGCCGATCTGGACCTCGGCATCGGGGCGGGGCGTCTGCTGACGGAGCAGCTGGTCGAAGAAGCCGTTGCCCTCACCGGGCTTCTGGGCCGGGGCCTTGGGTTTGGGGGCGAGCCGTGCCCGCTCTCGTGCTGTCATCGTGGCGGCCGCATCGGCCCGGCCGTGCGACATCGGGGCGTCGGAGTCGTCCGGGCCCGATTCGGTGGAGGCCTGCTCCGCGGTGGCTTCGTCCGCGTTCCCGCCCACGGGCGTTGCGGGCTCCGCGGACGCGGCGTGAGAGGTGGGTGCGGCGTCTTCCGCCGACACGGGGGCGGGGTTCGGCTCGGTCTGCTCCAAGGCTGGCGCGGCGATCTCGCTCCGGGTCGGGTCCGCGGCGGGTGGTGGCGCTGCGGTGTCGCCTCCCGGCTCGCTCGACTCGACGGGCGTGGCCTCCACGGCCCGGGGCGGGGCCGGCGGCAGGGCGGCGGGTTCGGCCACCACGTCGTTGAAGAAGCGCAGCGCGGCCATCAACTGCGGTGTGGGCACGCGGTGCGTATCGCCCTCCCAGTTCAGCATCTCGACCGGGCTGTCGGCACGCGAAAGATCGCCGCGGAACTGCTCGGCGGCCGCCAGGTGCTCGGTCGCGTCAGCCGGGGCACCCACCAGCCAGCGGACCCCGGGCAGGGCGGTGGGCTCGGCGCAGGCCGTTTTGCGGGCGGTCTGCACCGCGTCGGTGTCGAAGGGCGGCTCGTCGAAGCCGCCGGCCTTGACCATGGGCCCGGTGCAGAAGCCGTGCGGGTCGGTCCAGCTGTCGCCCGACAGGGCCACGCAGCCCGCGACGCGACGCGGGTGCTGCATCGCGAAGCGGTGCGCGAACTGGGCGCCGTCACCGAATCCGAAGACGAGCATGCGGTCGGTGGTCTGTCCCACCTCGGTCTGGTGAGCGAGAGCTTCGAGCAGCTGTCGGTCGGCGCCAAGGCCGTAGCCCGCGCCGTTCTGCAGGAAGGCGTAGGCACCGGTGAAGGTGGGGCACACCAGCAGCGCATTGAACTTCAGCCGCTGCCAGGCGATCGAACGCAGCCTGGCCATCATCTGCTCGCCGGTTGCGCCGCGGTCGTGCACCAGCACGACGGGGACAAAGCGGGCGTCGTCGTTCTTGCGGATCGGCTGGAAATGCATGGGGGTCCTGGAGCAGAGGAGTGGGCCCGGACCGGGGTCGCGCAGCGACCCTCCGGCGAGGGTTGATCCAGAGGGCTGTATCGGCCATCGCCAACGCCGCTAAACCCTAGCCCGCGGGCGCGGGCGGGGATCCGTAGGGATTGGGACGGCCAGGCCGGTCGTGCGGGCGCGGAAGAGTGGATCGTCGACCGGTTCCGTATGATTCCCGCGTGAGCGAAGCGGCCTTCTACGACGTGGTGGTGATTGGCGGCGGGCACGCCGGCGCGGAGGCCGCCTGGGCGGCCGCGAATCTGCTCTTCCCGAGCCGGGGCGGGCCGATGGGCCGGGTCGCGCTGATCACCATGGACCCAAGCAAGACCGGGGCCATGAGCTGCAACCCGGCGATCGGCGGCCTGGCCAAGGGGCAGATCGTCCGCGAGATCGACGCCCTCGGGGGCATTATGGGCCGGGTCGCCGACGCCACGGGCATCCAGTTCCGCGTGCTGAACCAGAGCAAGGGCCCGGCGGTCCACGGCCCACGCTGCCAGAGCGACAAGTACGCCTACGCCGCCGAGGTGCAGCGGTTGCTGGCCACGCGATCGAATCTGGAAGTCGTCGCGGGCACGGTGGACGACTTCATCCTGCAGGAGGGTCGGTGTGTCGGGGTCTGCGTCCGCGGGGCGGCGGGCACCCACGATGGTGGCGGCACGCCCGACTGCTGCGGCGAGTTCGGACCCATCGACCGAGCGGGCAAGACCTTTGACCTGCGGGCGGGGGCCGTGGTGCTGACCACCGGCACCTTTATGCGGGCGCTCATGCACGAGGGCGAGCGTAAGACCGAGGGCGGGCGTATCGGAGAAGGCACGGCCGTCGGCATCAGCGGCGCACTGACCCGGCTTGGCCTGGACCTGGGCCGGCTGAAGACCGGTACCCCGCCGCGGCTGGCCGCCGGGAGCCTGGACCTGGACGGCCTGGAGGTGCAGCCCGGCGACGACGTGCCCACGCCTTTCAGCGACCTGACCGACCCGGCCACCTTTCCCGTGACGAAGCAGATCGGTTGCTGGATCACCCACACCAGCGCCGCCAGCCACGAGTTGATCCGGGCCAACCTGGACCGGGCGCCGATGTACAACGGCCAGATCGACACCGCCGGCCCGCGCTACTGCCCCAGCATCGAGGACAAGGTCGTGCGCTTCGCCGACCGGCCCAGCCACCACGTGTTTCTGGAGCCCGAAAGCCTCACCACCCACGAGATCTACTGCAACGGCATCAGCACCAGCCTGCCGCTGGACGTGCAGAAGCAGATCGTGCACGCGTTGCCGGGCTGCGAGCGTGCGGTCATCCTCAAGCCCGGTTACGCCGTCGAGTACGACATGGTCTGGCCGCACCAGATCGACGCGACCTGCGGCGTGAAGTCGGTGCCCGGCCTGTTTCTCGCCGGCCAGATCAACGGCACCTCGGGCTACGAAGAAGCCGCGGGCCAGGGGCTCATCGCCGGGGTCAACGCCGTGCGCTTCGCCCGCAGCGAAGACCCGTGGCGTCTGCGCCGCGACCAGGCCTACCTGGGCGTGATGATGGACGACCTGGTGACCAAGACCCCGCGCGAGCCCTACCGCATGTTCACCAGCCGGGCCGAGCACCGGCTGCTGCTGCGCAGCGACAACGCCGACGTGCGCCTGACCCCGGTGGGGCGGGAGCTGGGCACCGTCGATGACGCGCAGTGGGCGGCGTTCGAACAACGCACCGCGCGGCGGGCCGAGCTGACCGAAATGCTGCGGACCCGCCGCCGCGGCGAGAAGTCGCTGGAGCAGTGGGCCGCCGCCCCCGAGGTGAGCGCCGACGACGTGATCGCCGAGCTGGGCCCCGACGCGGACCCGCGGCGCGACCGCCGCCTGGTCGCCGCCGTGCTGGCCGACCGCCTGTACGCCGGCTACATCGCCCGCAGCGAGCGTGAGCTCGCGAAGCTGGCCGAGGCGGACGAACAGGTGTTGCCCGACACGATCGACTACAGCCGCATCACCGGCCTGCGCGGCGAAGCCGCCGCGGTGCTGGCGAAGTTCCGCCCGGTGACCCTGGGCCAGGCGGGGCGGCTGGCGGGGGTGAACCCGGCGGATCTGATGCTGGTGAGTGTGGCTCTTCCAAAAGTGAAAAGCGCAAAGTGAAAAGTGACCTTCTTAAGTTCGGCCGGCCGGCCGAATGCGGGACGCAAGCGGTGCCGCGACCTGATGCGCGTCTCGCGTCGGAGCGGTTCTCATCGCTTGAGAAGATTCAGCAGTATTTCGAGGAGCCCGTTTGTACCGGCTGCAAGTACAGCCTCCGGGGCATCTGGGACAAGCCGCGAGCGACCTGCCCGGAGTGTGGAAGGGCTTGTGGACGTGCGGATCTGATTGCCCAGATCGGGCGTATGCCGGCCGCGAACGAGCCGAGTCTGTTGAAGGCTTGGCTCGGTGTTGCCATGGTCGGTACCGGATTTTGCCTTGTGGCGATGGGCGGTGCCATCTGGCTGTGGCTTGACCGCCGTGGGTGGCGCTGGATTGACGAGAGACCCTGGATCCTGTGGAGTCCGGTGATTGGGCTCTCTTTGCTGAGTGTGATGGGCTGGTTGGGATCTGCCATTGCTGCCTATTCATGGTTTCGCGGTCTACGGGGCGTCTGGCTCTGGCTCGTTGCCCAATGGATCTTCGCGGTCGCCATGGTGAGCACGGTCGTGCTTGTCGCATGGGCTCTTCTTGGCATCCTCACCGCGGGTTTTTGGTTTGAAGGGGATCCGAAATCGCCCGTATTTCATCTTCCCGGTGGGGATTGGGGGTGGTCGGATACCGCCACCCACGGATGCGCGTTCGCGTGCGTTTTTGCGCTCTTGGTTTGCGTGATGATTGGCAGACGAGTCATCGGCCGTGCCTGTCGAGCCGAGACCATCCGGCGGGTCGAGGAGATGCTCTCGAAACGCGACCAGGCCAGAGAGTCTTGACGGACCCCGGTCCGTCGAAACCTCGACTATTTTGGCCCCCGCTTGCGTCCGGATTTTCACTTTTCACTTTGCGTTTTTCACTTTTGGCGACCTCCCCAAAGAACTGGAGCCCGCCACAGCCCGCCGCCCACCCCCACAACCCCCACCCCCCGCATATATTGTCGCCATGCCCATCCCCGCCAACCCTCCGCGCCCGGCCGACTGTGTGATCGTCATCTTCGGCGCCTCGGGCGACCTGACCAAACGCAAGCTGATGCCGGCGCTCTACCACCTGTGGGAGCGGGGCATGACGCCGGAGAACTTCGCGATCCTGGGGGTGGCGCGGTCGAAGTACGACGACGCGGCCTTCCGGCAGCGGATGTTCGACTTCAAGCCCGATCAGTACCCCGACGCGGCGAAGTGGAAGGAGTTTTCCGAGTTGATTCACTACGAGGCCGCGGATTCGACGGCGGCCGAGGGGTGGCCCGCGATCACGGACCGGCTGAAGAAGGTCGCCGACGTCCACGCGGTGGGCAGCCAGAACGTGATGTTCTACGTGTCGATGGCACCCCAGTTCTTCGAGCCCATCATCAACCACATCGGCGACAGCGGGCTGGTGGTCGATGGCAAGCGGATGGTGCCGGTGGACCAGGACAACCCCACCTGGCAGCGCATCGTGGTGGAGAAACCCTTCGGCTCGGACCCGCAGTCGGCCCGCGCCCTCAACGAGACGCTGAGCAAGACGTTCTTCGAGTCGTCGATCTACCGGATCGACCACTACCTGGGCAAAGAGCTTGTCCAGAACATGCTGGTGCTGCGATTCGCCAATACGATTTTTGAACCGCTGTGGAAGCGTGACTACATCGACCACGTGCAGATCACCGCCAGCGAGACGGTGGGCGTCGAGGGACGCGGCAGCTACTACGACCAGCCCGCCGGCGGGGCCATGCGCGACATGGTGCAGAGCCACCTGCTGCAGGTGCTCAGCATCGTGGCCATGGAGCCGCCGGTGAGCATGAACGCCGAGGACATCCGCACCGAGAAGATCAAGGTCTTCAAGGCGCTGCGGGTGCCGATGGACGACGAGGTGCCGAAGCTGGCGATCCGCGGGCAGTACGGCCCGGGCGCGATCAAGGGAGAGGGCGTGATCGGCTACCGGGACGAGGAGGGCGTGGACCCCGAGAGCCAGCGCGACACCTTCGCGGCGATGGAGTTCCACGTCGACACCTGGCGGTGGGGCGGCGTCCCGTTTTACCTGCGCAGCGGAAAGGCGATGGCGGCGAAGAAGACCGAGATCGTCATCTACTTCAAGCCCACGCCGCACTACCTCTTCCGCGAGCAGGCCCGCCACCAGAAGCCCAACCAGATCGTCATCGGCATCCACCCCAACGAGGGCATCCGCATCCGGTTCGAGGGCAAGGAGCCGGGCATCGGCATGAAGATGAACGAGGTTGTGATGGACTTTGACTACGTCAAGCAGTGGAAGGTCGACCCGCCAGACGGCTACGCCACCTTGCTGAACGACTGCATGCGCGGCGACCAGACCCTGTTCAAGCACCGCGACGAGATCGAGTCGTCGTGGAACGCGGTGCAGCCCGTGCTCGACCACTGGGAAGAGAACCCCCAGCCCGACCTTCCCAACTACGCCGCGGGCACGTGGGGCCCGCCCGCGGCGGATTTGATGATGCAGCGGGAAGGGCGGTACTGGCGGAACGACTGATATCGTTTGGGACGCGGTGCCGTGGAGATCGGCTCGGGGTGAGAGCGCTCCGGGCGAGGTGTTAGGTGTTAGGTCCTAGGTTTTAGCCGGACACAAGCGGATCGGCGGGCCTATTGGGAGGTCGAGGCTTCTACCGAGCCGGCATCGCATGGAGTCCCGGCTAGGTCGCCATGTGCAGTCGGGCCTCCCGCCCGATGCCTCGCCCTCCCAAGGCACCCGACCCCGCCGCGTCAGCGCTCTTCCTAACCCCTAGGACCTAAGACCTAACACCTACTCCGCGTCGTCTACAACTCGACCATCTCTCAACCCCCGAAGCCCCAAAAGCACCAGAACATGAACCTGCAAGGCTCCGTCCACGTCGCCCCCGACACCGAAACCCTGTTCGAAGCCCTCGGCGAGACGCTCATGAGCAGCGCGCTCGACGCGGTGGAACAGCGCGGGGTGTTCCACGCCGCGCTCTCGGGCGGCGGCACGCCCGAGCCCTTCTATATCCGCCTGCTGACCGACCCCAAGTTCCGGCTGATCCCCTGGGCCAAGACCCACCTGTGGATCGTCGACGAGCGCTGCGTGCCCGAAGACCACGAGAAGTCCAACATCAAGATGATCCGCGAGGCCCTCAGCGACCACGCCGGCATCCCCGCCGACCAGGTGCACGCGATGCCGGTGCTGGCCGACGACCCCGCGGGCGACTACGAAGACCAGCTGAGCAAGGCCTTCGACATGATCCCCGCCGACGGCGTGCCGCAACTCGACTGGGTGCTGCTGGGCATGGGCGGCGACTGCCACACGGCCTCGCTGTTCCCCGAGAGCCCGGCGCTGACCAGCACGCGGTGGATCGACACCAACGACGGCGAAAAGGTCGTGCCGCCCCCGCGGGTCACCATGACCTACCCCCTGATCAACGCCGCCCGTGAGGTGGCCGTGCTGGCGGTGGGATCAGGCAAGACCGCCGCGCTGACCCGCGTGGCCGATCAGATGGCCAGCGGGAAGCCGGACATCACCCACATCCCCATCAGCGGGATCGCGGGGAGGAATCTCACGTGGTATCTGGATAACGCGGCGGCGGGGTGACGTCGGCGGAAACCGGGTGGTTGTCGGGGCCGGGCGGCGGCCCGCCCGGCCCCGACAACCACCCGGTCACAGCACGAGCGCCACCGGTTTTGACTGGGGTTGACCGTGATCTTGAACCTCGGGGACGGTCACGCATCAAGCCCCTCGAACAAGGTGGCGATGTTCGGCGCTGCAACCCGAGGCGGACGGCACGCGGAGCGTGCCTGCTACGCTTCTATGACGCATCGATCGTGAGCGTCAGACCGATCGAACGCGATCGGGATCTATGGAGGACGGGCTGAATCCTGTGGCGAGACCGTCGCGGCCGTCGCTCGTGCTGTGAGCGCCCGCATCCCCCGGGGTCGGACGGTCCGCCGCCCGACCCCGGGGGACGCGGACGCTTTCCGCCGACGTCGCCGCGGGTAGACTGGGGTATGGTCTCTGCCGCCGGAAAACTCGCTCTGGAGATGCTCGTGGGTGATCCAACGATCCTGAACCTCGCGCGCGAGGTGACCGCGGCCATTGCCGAGTCCGGCGCGGAGGGCGGCGTGGTCGGGGGGATCGCAGTTTTTTTACACGGGTACGAGCGCACGACCGCCGACATCGACGTGTTCACCACCGACCGGACTCAGCTGGCCGATAAGCTCGGTGCGCGAGGATTCGTCTGGTCCGCGGAGCGGCGGCAGTTTGAAAAAAGCGGTATCCCGGTTCAGCTGCCAGCCCCCGACGACAAGCTGCCCTGGTACCCCTCGCGCTACAGCGAGATCGAGGGCATCCGGGTGGTGACACTGGCCGACCTGATTAACATGAAGATGTCCACGGGCACCCGGTTCGCGCACCGTGCCCGGGACTGGGCCGACGTGGCCGACCTCGTGCAGACGCTGGGGCTGGACAAGAGCTTCAGCCCGAAGATCGACAAGGCGTACCGGGCGGAGTTCAAAGAACTGATCGACGCCATCGCCCGCGACCGGGGGTGACGTCGGCGGAAACCGGGTGGTTGTCGGGGCCGGGCGGCGGCCCGCCCGGCCCCGACAACCACCCGGTCACAGCACGAGCGCCACCGGTTTTGACTGGGGTTGACCGTGATCTTGAACCTCGGGGACGGTCACGCATCAAGCCCCTCGAACAAGGCGGCGATGTTCGGCGCTGCAACCCGAGGCGGACGGCACGCGGAGCGTGCCTGCTACGCTTCTATGACGCATCGATCGTGAGCGTCACACCGATCGAACGCGATCGGGATCTATGGAGGACGGGCTGAATCCTGTGGCGAGACCGTCGCGGCCGTCGCTCGTGCTGTGATCGCCCGCGTCCCCCGGGGTCGGACGGTCCGCCGCCCGACCCCGGGGGACGCGGACGCTTTCCGCCGACGTCGCCTCGCCCGCGGCTACGCCGCGTCGTCGTTCGGGAAGGTCTTGAACACCGGATGCACGGGGTCGCACCGCTTCAGCGCGGCGGTCACGTCGTCGACGGCCTCGCCCAGGTGGCCGACGTACCAACCCGCCAGGCTCGGGTGACCGCTGAGCCGGTCCACCGCGTCGGCGACCGCGGGCCGGAGTCGGGCGTCGGGTTCCAGGGGGATCGACTGCACGATCAGGATGCCCGCGCGGTCGGCGGCGGCGTAGAGGTTCTCGTCGCCGTAGTGGTCGCGGATAAAGAGCACCGATTCGCCGTGGGCCGGAAGCAGGGCTGCGGCGTGGGCGGCATCCAGGGGCAGCACGCTCTGCACCGACCAGATGCGGCCGTTGACCAGCAGGCACGGCGGCAGGTCCGGGCCCAGGGCGTGGTCGCGGCGGACCGAGGTCAGGCCGAAGTCGGTTTCCAGGTGGTCGAAGCCGCGGCGGTCGTCGCCGACGGTCAGGCCCAGCCGGTAGAGCGGCTGAGGCCCCATGCCCGCGGGGTACCAGCGGTCGGGGTGCACGATCTCAAACCGCAGGTGGCCGCGGTGGTCTTCGATGGTCAACCGGGCCTGGCCCTCATCGTGGAAGCCGTCGGCGCCGTCGAGGGTGACCTCGACGTCGAGCGCGTAGCGCTCCGGGGCCGCCTCGTGGGGTGCTTCGGCGACCGGGGGCCGGGCGGCGAAGTGGGTGTCGATCACGGCCCGCTCGTCGTCGACGTAGCGGACCAGGGGGCGGAGCCATTCGAGACGCAGGGGCGTGGGCATGGGCGTGACCTCTTTCCGGGGTGACCGGGGGAGAACGCGGGCGAGACAGGATCAGTATCGGCCGACCGGCGGCCTTGTGCCACAAGAAATCGCGTCAAAACGGCCTTGACGCGGCGGCGAGGGGAGTCTCCGGCGCGTCCCCCGCCGCGGTCGCCGAGGCCGGACCGCGCGGGCGATCCTCAGCCATTCGTGATGCAGGAAACCCCCGCTCCCCGATCGAAGCGCCGCACGTCCCGCCGGGAGGCAACACCCAACGACGCCCCGCTGCCCCCGACGCTCGTGGCCGAAGGCCTGAGCCCGCCGGTCCACCTCACGTGGGAGTACGACCCGGACGGCCGCCTGCAGCCGCGGGTCGAGTACCCCTCGGCGCGTCGACGCCGATAGACCATCCCGGCAGCGGACCGTGACCGAGATGGCGTGGCCGCGGCGGGTGCCACTGGGCTTCAGCCCAGTGCCACCCCGGAGCACCACAGGTTCACTCGGAACCGCACGGCCTGAAGGCCGTGGCACCCGAACACCTCTCGGCGTCTGGACGCCGCCCGCAGGGCGGCGCGTGGTGACGCGTTCACCTCGCCAGGCGCACTCCGACGAAAGCCCCCAACCCTCCCGGGGCGTGGGGGCGGAGCCCCCACCGCGGCCGGAAGGTCCGCTTGCATCCGCTTTGGGATGCGAGCGGGGCGCCCCGGACGCAACGTCACTTGGAGGAGAAGAAGGACTTCACCGTGTGGATCGTCAGCTGCCGCCCGACCTTGGCGATCGCCTGGGTCAGCGGGATCTCTTTCGGACACACCTTCACGCAGTTCTGCGCGTTGCCGCAGTCGCTCACCCCGCCGGGTCCGGCCAGCGCGTCCAGCCGCTCGCCCTTGAGCTTCTTACCCGTCTCGTGCTGGTTGAAGTACAGCGCCTGGGCGATCGCCTGGGCCCCGATGAACGCGTTGTCTTTGGTGAACTGCGGGCACGCCTCCAGGCAGCAGCCGCACGTCATGCAGCGGGAGTAGGCGTAGCGCTCTTCCTGTTCTTCGGGCGTTTCGCGGGGTCCGGGCCCCAGGTCGTGCGTGCCGTCGATCGGCACCCAGCCCTTGACCTTCTTGAGGTTGTCGAACATCCGCTGGCGGTCGACGAACAGGTCGCGGACCACAGGGAACTTGGACATCGGCGTGAGCTCGATGTGGTCCTTGCCGGTCTTGTCGAGCTGCTCGTTGGCCAGGCAGCTGCAGCTCTGCCGCACCTGGCCGTCGATGACCATGGTGCAGGCGCCGCAGACCTCTTCGAGGCAGCCCGAGTCCCACACCACCGGCTCGACGTGCTCGCCGGAGGTCGTCACGGGGTGCGCGGCGATGTACTGCAGCACGCTGATGATGTTCTGCGCCGGCTTCACCGGGACTTCGAACTCCTGCCAGTAGGCAGGCTGCGATTCGGCGTCCTGGCGTTGGACGCGGACTTTGAAGGTGCGTTCGGGGGTGTGGGGGGCGATCATGGTGGGGTGGGGGCTGAGTTTTCAGGGGGGTGTCTTCAAGGCAGCGCTTCGCTTTACACGAAGGGCACGAAGAACACGAAGGCACGAAGAAGAGGGCCTTTTGTCTGGGGGGTGCTTTCTGGAGGGGGGCGGTCCTTCTCAGGTTGGATCGGTCCGAGGGCCCGGGCGGCTCATTGGTTTTTCTTCGTGCCTTCGTGTTCTTCGTGCACTTCGTGATTTCTGACGGAGTGCCCGTCGACGACGGTCAGTCCTTCGCCTCCGGGTTCCCACCGTCCGGCCCGGAGTACTTGGTCACGTCTTCCGGCATCGCCTCGCGCGGGTCGGGCTGCTGGCTGTAGCCGTCTTTGCTCACGCCGGCGTCGGCCATCGCGGGTTCCTTGGCCTCTTCCTTATCCGCATCGGTCTTGCCATAGGTGCGTGCCCGCAGGGGGACCAGCGGGCTGGGGATGGGTTCCCAGGTGATGTCGGGCCGGCCCGAGTCGGCGTTGAACGCCACGCGGCTGGTGTTGTGGAACTCTTCGTCCATGCGCTCGGGGTAGTCGCTGCGGTAGTGGCTGCCGCGCGACTCTTTGCGGGCGATGCTGGCTTCCAAAAGCGCGTCGGCGTAGACGAGCATGTCGCCCAGCGCGCGAGCGAAGCTGACGTTCTGGTTGGTGTAGTGGCCGGTGTCGCTGATCTTCAGGTCGGTGTAGCGCTCGCGCAACTCGGCGAGTTTTTCGCGGGCCTGCAGCATGCGGCCTTCTTCTTTGACCACGGTCGCGGCGGCGGTCATCTCGACGCCCAGCTCGCGGTGGATCGAGTAGGGGTCGTGGGTGCCGGTGCTGGCGGTGATGCGGTCCAGCTTGTCCTGCTCTTGTTTCAGGAACGTGTCATAGAGCGATTGCGGCAGCTCGGCGGCGGGGGTGCCCTTCGGTTCTTTGGCGTAGTTCGCCACGCTCAGGCCGTTGAACAGGCCGTCGAAGATGCACGACAAGAGCGCGTTGGCGCCCAGCCGGGTGGCGCCGTGGTAGGCGTAGTTCGCTTCCCCAAACGCGTACAGCCCCGGCACGTTGGTCATCATGTTCTGCGGGTCGCCGAAGGCCATGCCCTCGTCGGGCTTGCGTTTCGGGCTGCCCGCCGGGGTGTGGGTGTCCGTCTCGGGGTCGTAGCCGGCGTAGGTGGTGTAGAGCCCGCCCATGGTGTAGTGCACCGCGGGGAAGATCTTCATGGGCACCTCGCGCGGGTCGTCGCCGGTGAACTTCTCGTAGATCTCCAGGATAGAGGCCAGCTTGTTTTTGGTCGCCTGCGGCAGGTGGGTGATGTCCAGATAGACCTGGTTCTCGCCGCCCACGCCGTAGCCCTCCTGGCAGACCCAGAAGATCTCACGCGTCGCGATGTCGCGCGGCACCAGGTTGCCGTAGCCGGGGTACTTCTCTTCGAGAAAGTAGTTGCGCTCGTCTTCGGGGATGTCCAGCGGGTGGCGGTCGTCGTTCTTGGTGCGGGGTACCCACACGCGCCCGCCCTCGCCGCGGGCCGACTCGGACATGAGCCGGCACTTGTCCTCGCCGGGGATCGCGGTGGGGTGCACCTGGATCATCTCGGGGTTGCCCAGGTCGGCGCCGGCCTGGTAGCAGCGTGCGGCGGCGGCGCCGTTGCAGATGACCGACATCGTGGACTTGCCGTAGATCAGGCCGTTGCCGCCGCTGGCCATCACCACCGCGTCGGCGCGGAAGGCTTTCATTTCCATCGACCGCATGTCCTGGGCAATGATGCCCTTGCAGTTCCCCTCGTCGTCGGTGACCGGCCAGAGGAACTCCCAGAACTCGTGCTTGTTGACCTTGCCCTCGGTCTCGTAGCGGCGGGTCTGCTCGTCCAGGGCGTAAAGCAGCTGCTGGCCGGTGCTGGCGCCCGCGAAGTGGGTGCGCTTGAACAGGCTGCCGCCGAAGAGCCGCAGGTCGCGCATGCCCTCGCTGGTGCGGTTGAAGGGCACGCCCATGCGGTCGAGCAGGTTGATAATGCGCGGCGCGAAGTGCGCCATCTCGTAAACCGGCGGCTGGTGGTTGAGAAAGTCCCCGCCGATCAGCGTCTCGTCCATGTGCTGCCACTCGCTGTAGCCCTGCTGGCGGGCCACGTCGTTGCAGGCGTTGATGCCGCCCTGGGCGCAGACGCTGTGCGAGCGCTTGACCGGCACCATGCTGAACAGGTCGACCGGGGTGCCGGCTTCGGCGATGCGGACGCAGGCGGCGAGGCCGGCGAGGCCGCCGCCGACGACGATGACTCTGGGGTGGGGGCTTTCCATGGGGCGGGGCCTCGGGGGGCTACGGATCTGCTTGGGGAACTCTAGGTTTCGGGGGCGACTATTTCAGATTTCAGATTGCAGATTTCAGAGGGGCGGTTCCCAAATCTGAAATCTGAAATCAAAAAACTGAAGTGGATTCACCGGTTTGTCACGTCCAGCGGGATCCGGCTGTCGGGGACAATCATCTCGAACACCCGCATCTGCTCGGGGGTCATGTCTCGGCCCAGGTCGAACTTCAGGGCGCCGACGATCGCGGCCCCGGAAAACACGGTCAGCGCGACAAAGAGCCCGGCGCAGACGTAGCCCCACCGCCGCATCGACGCGGTGGTCACGGTCAGGCCCCAGGTGATTGCCGCGGTCCAGAGGCCGTTGCTCCAGTGGTACACGGCCGCCAGCACGCCCACCACATAAAACACCACCACCAGCCAGCTGATCTGCAGGGCGTAGGCGGTCAGCGGCAGACTCATCGGCGTGTTGTGCAGCGCGTCGGGCAGGCTGTCGGACACCATCCGACCGGCCTGGTAGCCCTCGCCGTAGAACGGGGTGAACCAGCCGAAGATGTCCCAACGCCAACGCAGCGTGGCGACGTGGAAGAAGATGAACACCAGCGCAATGATGCCGGTGACCCGCTGCAGCATGTAGCGCACGTTGTCGGCGTAGCTGTAACGCTTCACATTGCCCTTGCCGGTGAAGGTGTACCAGAGGCCCAGCACCGCGTGGAAACCGATCGCGCCCCACAGGCTCCACTCGATGATGAACAGCGCCGGCAGGCTGTGGATGAAGTTGACCTCGTGCTGGAACACGCCTTCGCCGGTCTCGGAGCTCTGGCCCCAGATCATCTGGGCGTTGGTGAACAGGTGGGCGATGACAAAAAGCCCCACCGGCACGATGCCCGACAGCGAGTGCAGCCGCCGGAGCAAAAAGTGGTTGTCGTCGATCAGCGTCTTTAGACGGACGGGGGCGCTGGCGTTGGCGGGGGCGGTGGTCACGGGGAGGGTCTGCCTGAAGTTCGGGGCTCGGTTCGCTGGGCGTTCATGACGGGCTGAAAGCCTGCGCCACAATCAGCCGCTGCGGCTGGCGTTGGCGACCTGGACGTAGCGGTCGCGGAGCTCGTACAACGCGCCGGCCAGCAGCTTGGACTCGTCGTCGGTCAGGTTGTTTTTTGTTTTTTCTTCGAGCACGCCGAGCATGTCGATCTGGTGCTTGGCCAGTTCCAGGCTCAGCATCGGCTGACCGGTCTGCGGATCGGGAATCGCGCCCAGGGCGAAGAGCGCCTGGGTGACGAAGCTGCTCAGCAGCACCTCAAAGGTGGGGGGGGGTATCTTGCCCGGGCCACCGGCCGCCGCGGCGGCGCCCGGGTCGCCCGGGTCGCCGGCGGGGTCGCTGGCCTTCTGAGCCAGCTTCTCCTTCTCGGCCTGGGCCTGGGCCTTCCAGTCGTCGTCGATGATGATCTTCGGGGGGGCGGAATCGGCGTCGGCGTCGGACATGCGGCAGGCTTTCGTAAGGATCGGAAGTGGGGGGTGGACTATAGATGCGATGGGGATCCGGGGCCAGCGGCGGGGGCCGCCGCAAAGTGAAAAGCGTAAAGTGAAAAGTGAAAATCAGAGTTCCGCTGACGGGGCCGATGAGGGCGCCGGGCTTCAACGGCGAACGCACGACGCGGTGTACGACGAGATCCGACTCGGAATTTTCACTTTTCACATTTCATTCTTCACTTTTGAGCGGGCCCGCGCCAATCTGGCAGAATACCCGGTCACCCCGGAAGTCCCCCAGCCCCGCAACGCCCCCGAGCCCTCCGCCCATGTCCGATCCCGCACGCGAAACCGGCACCGACCTCATGATCAAGTTTGACGACGCGGGGCTGGTGCCCGCGATCGTGCAGGACCACGCCAGCGGCGAGATCCTGATGATGGGCTGGATGAACGCCGAGGCGCTCGGGCAGACCCTGGAGACGAAGCTGGCGACCTTCTACTCGCGCTCGCGGAAGAAGTTCTGGGTCAAGGGCGAAAGCTCGGGCCACACCCAGGAGGTGTTGGAAGCCCGGACCGACTGCGATCAGGACGTGGTGATTCTGAAGGTCAAGAGCAACGGCCCGTGCTGCCACGTGGGCTACCGGTCGTGCTTCTACCGACGGATCCAGGGCACAGACGAGCTCGCCACGGTGGAGGAGAAGGCGTTCGATCCAAAGGACGTGTACTGAGCGCGGTGGCACGGGCGCGAGACCGTCGGCAGGTTCGGCGAGGGCGAGGCTTCTGCCGAGCCTCGGGTCGAGTCCGTCGTAAGGCTCTTCAGCCAGTCGTCGTCGGGCCTCCGGCCCGATGGCTCGCCCTCCCACAGTCCTGAACCCATCGCGTCGGTGCTCCTGCTAACGCCTGCGACCTGACGCCTGACGCCCCTCCCGACATGCCCAAAACCAAAACACCCGCCACACTCACGAGCCGACTGAAACTACTGCGAAAGCGTGTCCGCGATGCCGGCCACGACGCGGTGCTGGTCATCAACCCGGTCGACACCCGCTACCTCACGGGCTTTGTCGGCGACGACTCGTGGACGCTGGTGCCCGCCCGCGGCACGAAGCTCTACGTGCTGAGCGATGCCCGCTTCGAAGAACAGATCGCCCGCGAAGCCCCGCAGGTGGCTGCGGTCATGCGCAAGCGCGGCCTGGTCGACGAGCTGAAGAGCCTTCGCAACCGGCTGAAGCTCACCCGGTTGGCGGTGCAGAAGGGCAGCCTCACGGTCGCGCGGTTTGAGGCGATCAAGAAGGGCCTGGGCGCCCGCGGCGTGGCGGCGTGGGACGACGGCCTGATCACACAGCGGGCGATCAAGGACGCCCACGAGGTGAAGCTCATCGCCCGGGCGGGGAAGATTCAGCAGGCGGCCTTCCGCGAGCTGTGCGACTTCATCCAGCCCGGCCAGACCGAGGCCGAGGTGGCCGCGTTTCTGGAGTACCGCATGCGCTGCCTGGGGGCCGACGGCGTGAGCTTCCCGTCCATCGTGGCCGCCGACGCCAATGCGGCGTTGCCGCACGCCATTCCGGGGCGGACGAAGCTGAAGAAGAACGGGCTGGTGCTCATCGACTGGGGCGCGAAGTACGGCGGCTACTGCTCGGACATGACGCGGGTGATCTTTATGGGTAACGGGCCGTCCAAAAAGATGAAGGAGGTCTACCGCGTGGTGCTGGAGGCGCAGCTGGCCGGCATCGCCGCATGCCGGCCGGGAACCCGGCTGCGTGAGGTCGACGCGGCGGCGCGTCAGGTGATCGTTGACGCGGGATACGGCGACCAGTTCGGCCACGGCCTGGGCCACGGCATCGGGCTGGACATCCACGAGGCCCCCCGGTTGAGCCACCTGGCCGACGAACACGCAGAACTGGAACCCGGGCACGTGGTGACCGTCGAGCCGGGGGTCTACCTGCCCGGCGTGGGGGGCGTGCGGATCGAAGACGACGTGCTGATTACCGGTCGTGGCCACCGCGTGCTGACAGATTTGCCCAAGTCTTTAGAATCGACGACCATATGACCCTTATTCTCCGGTGCGTCTCGGGGATCACGCCCCAAAGGGCGTCATCCCCGAGACGCACCGGAGCCGGACACGAGACCGACCGGACATCCGGAAAACGGTGGCCTGCGAGACGCAATCATGAACGACCTGAAAACGATCCGTCAGCTGATCAAGATGATGGTAGACAACGATTTGACCGAGATCGACCTCGAGGGCGAAGGCGAGAAGGTGAAGCTGAAGCGTGGCGGAGTCGGGGCGCCAACCGTGTCCTACGCCGCTCCCGCACCGGGGCTGGCCCCGGCGGCTCCCGCCCCGGCCGCGGGCCCGGCCGGCGACGACGGCGGCAGCGCCGGCGGCGCCGACGACGGCCTGCCCACCATCGACAGCCCCATGGTCGGCAGCTTCTACACCGCCAGCAGCCCCGACGCCGAGGCCTTCGTCAAGGTGGGCGACCGGGTGTCGCCCGACACCGTGGTCTGCATCGTGGAGGCCATGAAAGTCTTCAACGAGATCAAGGCCGAGATCAGCGGCACCGTGACCGAGGTGCTGGTGAGCAGCGGCGACGCGGTCGAGTTCGGCCAGCCGCTGTTCAAGGTCAAGCCCTAGTTCGTGCGGCGCCGCGGCGCGGGCGACCTGCGAGAGCGCTCCCGGCGAGGTGTTAGGTGTTAGGTCCTAGGTGTTAGGTGCCCGCCGGCGCCGGTTTCTGTGGACCCCGCACCTTTCGCGTCGCCTCTTCTTCACGGTGGACGCCCCGAAAGACATCCGCCATTGTCGGCTAACACCTAGGACTTAACACCTAACACCTACTCAGCGTCCTCTGCGACCGAGCCAACGCCTTCCAAGCCCGAGCCCCCAACGACATGTTCTCACGCATCCTGATTGCCAACCGCGGCGAGATCGCCGTCCGCATCATCCGCGCCGCCCACGAGCTGGGCGTCGAAGCGGTCGCGGTGTACTCCGAGGCCGACCGCGACAGCAAGCACGTGAAGATCGCCGACCGGGCGATCTGCATCGGCAAGGCCCCGCCGGCGGACAGCTACCTCAACATCCCGCGACTCATCGCCGCGGCCGAGGTCGCCGACGCCGACGCGATCCACCCCGGCTACGGCTTCCTGGCCGAGAACGCCCACTTCGCCGAGGTCTGCCGCAGCTGCAACATCGAGTTCATCGGGCCCAGTGTCGAAGCGATGCAGACCCTCGGCGACAAGGTCGCCTGCAAGCAGCTGGCCATCCGCAGCAAGGTGCCCACCAGCCCCGGCAGCAAGGGCGAGGTCAGCGACGAGACCGAAGCGGTCAAGATCGCCCGCGAGATCGGCTACCCCGTGATGGTCAAGGCCAGCGCCGGCGGCGGTGGCCGCGGCATGCGGGTGGCCCACAACGACGGCTCGCTGCGCAGCGGCATGAAGGCCGCGAAGCAGGAGGCCGAAGCCGCCTTCGGCAACGGCACCGTGTACCTCGAAAAGTTCATCGAAAACGCCCGGCACGTCGAGGTGCAGATCATCGGCGACACCCAGGGCACCGTGTGCCACCTTTGGGAGCGCGACTGCACCATGCAGCGGCGTAAGCAGAAGCTCATCGAAGAGGCGCCCTGCCCCGTCATCACCCGCGGCGAGGCCAAGGCCCTGTGCGAGAGCGCGGCCCGTCTGGCCCGGGCCGCCAAGTACCACGGCGCCGGCACGGTCGAGTTCCTGATGGACAGCAAGAAGAAGTTCTACCTGATGGAGGTGAACACCCGGGTGCAGGTCGAGCACCCTGTCACCGAGATGATCACCGGCGTGGACATCGTCAAGACCGGCATCCAGGTCTCCGCCGGCGAGCCGCTGCCCTTCAAGCAGAAGGACATCCAGGTCAACGGTCACGCGATTGAAGTCCGCATCAACGCCGAGGACCCGGAACACAACTTCGCCCCCTCGGCCGGCGTCATCAAAGAGTTCTACCCCGCCGGCGGCTTCGGGGTGCGGCTGGACACCCATGCCCACTCGGGCTACCGCATCCCGCCCAACTACGACTCGATGATCGGCAAGCTGATTGTGCACCGCAAAGACCGCGACAGCGCGATGAACACGCTGGCGGCGGCGCTCAAAGAGTTTCACATCGCCCCGACCAAGACCACGATCCCGCTGCACATCCGCCTGCTGAAGAACGGCAACTTCAGGAAGAGCGAGGTCGACATCAACTTCGTCGAGCGGCTGCTGGGCATGTGAGGCTTGCCCCGCGGGCGAGGCCCCGCGTCACGGCTGCGCCGCGTCACACGGGGCCTCGCCCGCGAGGCCATCTCACATGCGGCGGGGGCTCCGCCCCCACACCCCGGGAGGGTTCTCGTCACACCCTTGGGCTTGCGTAGGGGCGGGTTTCAAACCCGCCCGCGCGTCGTCCGTCGCCCGGACCCGGTCCTCTCACGCTCGCGCGGCTTGAGACGCTCGCACGAAACTCCGCCGCCTCATCATCGTGATCGCCGTCGTGCTGTTCTGCGGAGCGGGCAACGTCGCCTGGTCGATTCACCGCGCCATCAACACGTCGGTATCGAATGCCTACGCGGTCGAATGCCGGGCTTTCGAGCCGCAAGCGACCGGTGACACGACGCGTGTTCCACGGGGCAACTCGCCGGCACTCGGGTCTATGACACGGTGCCCGCTCCGCGAGGGCAAGTTGATCGGCGGAACGGATGCCCGAGGTTGTCGGACGACCGCGGCGGCCGTCATTCAACGAAGAACGTGTCGCCTTCAACGCCCGGAGCTGAACAAGAGCCGAAACCGGCTCAACCCAACCGGCCTCCCCTCGTCACGCCCCCCCCGACACCGCAACGCCCCCGTGTACCCCCAGTTTCGGCGGGGTCATTCCGCAGCAGCAAGACCCCGCCGCCCGCGGCGTGGCCCCGCACGCGGCCGCGGATCATCGGGTATCGCGCGCCCTGCGATCGACCCAAGGCGGGGCTTGGTGGCGGTTTGACCTCGGGCCATGGGGCGGGGCTTTGGACTTGGACGTGGTGCGTGGGCGGGGCGCGGATGCTTGCCGACGAGACGCCGCGCGTTCCTGTGCGAGCGACAGACTGTCACACGCATCGAAGACACGGCGCCCGCTCCGCGAACCCGGGCGTTGGACGTTGGGGGCGCTCATGTTCGGTGACTCGGCAGGCCTTATACCGTATACAGGATACGACCCCAAAACTCCCGTTCGGCCTTGGCCCGATTCTGTTAGCTCCACTTGAGCAGGCGGAGCTGCGTGGCTTGGTGGGGCAGGCGGTTGCCGTGTTCGAGGAGCTGGCAGAGGGTGCGGTGCAAATCGGGTGGGGGCCAGCCGGCGTCGGCCATGCGGTCGAGCAGCCAAAGCAGGCCGTGCAACGATATGCCGGCGGTTTCGGCGTGGCGGCGCATCGGGCCGTCGCCGGACAAGACGGTGCCGCCGGTGGTTTGGGCAAGCCAGAGGACGGAGTGGTCGGGGAGAGAGAGGGCGGCGGGGCCCCGGCCCGAGCGGGCGGCGACTTGCAGCAACTCGTCGGAGGTAAGGCCGCGGACGATGAGGCGGTTCTTGCTTGCCGCCCGGCGGGCGGCCGCCTGTTGCTGAGGGTCGGTGAGCTCGGCGAGCACGAGGTCGGTGGTGACAGCGGGGCGCGCCATGTCGCGGAGACAGCGATCCAGAACGCCGGCCTGGATGAGTGCGATCAGCACATTGGCGTCGTGGATGATCAGGTCGGGTTTGGGCACCGCTTCACGACCCCAGCAGGTGGGGGCGAAGTGAGGCGATGCTGCGGCCGGTAAGGGCGGCGGCCCGGGAGAGGGAAATACGTTCGTCGGCGACGGCGCGGGCGAGCAGCTGGTCAAAGCGGTAGGCGCGTTCGGCGCCGATGAAGCTGCCGGGCTCGCCGCCGGGCTTGCGCCAGCCGTGTTTGCTGCCGGTCATCATCCAGCCTTTGTGGTGCCTGGGGGTGATGACTGCCAGGTCGAGCAGGCGGCGGAGGGTGGCGCTCAGGGAGATGCCGTATTCGCTCTTGATAAGGGTGAGTTCTTCAAGCGAGACCCGCGAGCGGCGGGGGCCAAAGGCGTTGCGGACGCCCTCGGCCGGGAGGAGTAGGGCGTTGGCGAAACGGTGGCAGAGGTTTTCTTCGAGCCTGGGCTCGAGGTCGTCGGGGAGGGTGAGTACGAGATGGCCCAGTTCGTGCAGGGCGGTGAAGCGTTTGCGGGGGAGGTCGGCGTCGAGCCATTTAGCGAGGACGATGAAGGGGACGTTGCCGACCCAGCCGCAGCAGCCGTCGAACGAGTCGGGGGCATCGAGGTCGATGACGCGGACGCCGTGTTCTTCGAGCATCTCGACAACGTTGGATAGCGGGCCGTTACCGAGTTTCCAAGTCTTCCGCAGGGAGCGGGCCAGGGCCTCGGCGTGGGCGGGATCGTCGGAAACCGGGTGCTTGGGCGGAGCGAAAGTGATGTGGGCTTCAAGGTGAGCTTCGAGTTCGAGGTAACGCTCGACGTGGTCTTTCACATTGGCCCGCAAAGCGGTTTCCTGTCGTTTGCCGAGCTTGCTTTTCTTGCGGAAGCTGATGCTGCGGACCTCGGGGCCGAAGGGGCGGACGAAGAAGTCCAGCGGGCGTTCAAGAGCGCCGGCGAGGGCGATGAGACGCTCGCTGGAGGGAGTGGTCTGACCGGTCTCGAACTTGCTGATCGCGTTGGCGCTGAGGCCCACGCGGGCCGCGAGGTCGCGCAGGGACAGCTCCGCCGCGGAGCGGGCGAGCTTGAGGCGGGCGGCGATGATCTGGGCGGTGGTCATGGTGGGGGCGGTTGACAAAGGTGCCATCGGATGGATCGTTTGTCAACCTTCAGGTTAGTCGAGACGGCCGTGCCGCGGCTTGGGCGGGGGCCGGTCAGACACACGGTTGGGTGAAGCGGTCGACCAGAAGGGCCCGATATTGGCGTTGGGAGCCGATTCCGGCGTTCAGACGGGCTCGGTCGGCGGCCTGGCGCGCCGTGATGGCTTCTTGGGTGAGTCGTGTGATGGCGTTGCAAGGGCGTTGCAAGGTCTGGCGTCGCAAAGTCTGGCCCCGTCCCCTTCCCGTCCCCTTCCCTCGCGACGAGGACACGGCGCCCGCTCCGCGAACCCGGGCGTCGGACGTCGCGGGCGGTCGGGGGCTCAGTGACTCTGGGGGTGGCGAGAATGCTGCAACGACCGCGCGATGCCGCGCCGTGGCCCGCGATTTGGTTCCTGACACCTTTTCCGGCTCGTGGTCTCCGCGGGCGTGCGATCCGAAAAGGATGACCCGGGAGCCCGTTGGCGCGGCTTTGAGCAGCCGCCGGGCCGACGCCTCGGCGGTTGCCCCCACGGGCCCGGTAGGCCCGGTAGGTGTGGTGAAAGATGAGCGGGTCACAGCCCTATTGTACCGCGGGTTGAATCGCGTCAGGCAGGTGTCTCTGACCTGCGGCGAAGAGATCGCGGGAGCCGCTGGGGACAAACCCATGGGATCTCTCTCTGGGGAGTTCTCAGGCCACAAGGATTTCAAACCACTGAACCAGACTATCTGCGGTCGGCGAGAAGATCGCGCTGCTCCGCGGTTGCGAGCGTCGCGCCGAGAGACGGGTTCCGGGCAATCAAATCGTCAGCCTCGGCCAGCCAGCTTCGCAGGCTTTCGATGTCCGCGTAGTTGTGGCAAAACAACGCCTCAACAAAACAGGGCTCGACCGGCTGCGGGCCCAGGTAGTGCCCCGGAGCGGCCGTGGAACAGCATTCGCGTACCCACTCAAGTCCGCCCGCTTCGGGATCGGCGATGAGCGATTCGAGAAAGGCAATGTGGAGCGCTCGGAACTTCTCGCCCGTCATCGGCGGCTTCCAACCGGTGGGGACGATCGTCACAAAGCGGGCGTCGTCGGGAGTGGGAGCCCAAACGAGAACACCTGGTGACCTCGACACTGCTTTCCTCTGTTCGGGTTTGGCGGAGGCGTAGCAACCGTTGCCGGCCAGCCTACGTCGAATGTGCCTTCCTGCGGTGTCGTTCGAGCCGATCGTGACGGGCAGACCCGGGGCCAGGCCTCGCGGAGGGTCGGTCGCTTGGTTACGGCCCGTGGGGCGGACCACGGACAGGGCGTCCGTGCCACTTTTCGTGCCGGGGGGCGGCGTCGCGAGAGGGGCTGCCGGGGCTCAGTCGGGTTCGACCGACACCATCACCTGCACGCGCTGGTCGGCGTTGAGGGCGTGGACGCGGCCGCTCTCGGTGTCGAGCCACTCGCCGCTGGGGAAGAAGGGGCCCAGTGCGGGGAGGGCGACGGTCTGCAGGTCGTAGCCGGGGGCGTCGACGATGACGAAGTATTTGGCGCCGCGGGCGATGAGCTCGAAGCGGGCGACGCCCAGGTCGTTGCCCTGAAGCGTGCTCTCGGGGCTGCCGTCGGTGAGCAGGTTTGCCACCGGCGCGATGGTGATGACCGGTGACGGCACGGGGGCCTGCGTGGTCTTGTCGCGGACCGACACGAGCACGCCGCGCGGGGCGGTGGAACAGCCGGCGAGGCCGGCGAGCAGCAGGGCCGCGGCGAGGACGGGGAGCGGTCGGGGGGCGAACGGGATTCCGAACATGGGTTCAGTTTAACCACACTGGCGGGTGGGGCGAGCCGCTGGGTTCGGGTGCCGGCGCCGCGCGGCGGCGCGGTCGGCACGGTCCGTGGGGGTGGGGGCAGGCGGTTGGGAATCACGCGCACTGGTCTGAAGACCAGTGGCATCCATCTGGCTGGCGCGACGCGTTCGCGGGGTGTGGGGGCAGAGCCCCCACCCGCCGGGAAGGCGCCCTTGTCCGCCGCTTTGGGCGGTCGAGGGCGGCGCCCCGGGCGGACTAAGGCCACGTGCCGCGGAAGACCTCGGCGGCGGGGCCGGTCATGAAGACGTGGTGGGCGTGGGGGCCGCCTTCCCGCCAGTCGAGCCGAAGGGGGCCGCCGGGCAGGTGGGCGGTGATCGCGCGGTCGGTGACGCCGGCCCGCACGCCGGCGACGGCGACGGCGCAGGCGCCGGTGCCGCAGGCGAGGGTGGCGCCGCTGCCGCGTTCCCAGTGGTAGACCTCGACCTCGGTGCGGCTGCGGACGCGGACGAAGTGGACGTTGATGCGGTTGGGGAAGGCGGGGTGGCATTCGAGCTCGGCGCCGCGGCCGGGGCGGGCGAGGTCCCGGTCGTCGGTCACGAAGGCGACAGCGTGGGGGTTGCCCATGCTGACAAAGTGGAGGTGCTCGGCGTCGGTGTCGAGCCGGCTGGCGTCGACGGGGATCTTCGGCAGATCGAGCACGGGCTCGCCCATGTCGACGGTGACCTGGTCGACCCGGCCGGTGTCGTCGAGGGTGTAGTCGAGGCTGAGCACGCCGTGGCCGGTCTGGATGAGCATGGGCCGGGCGGTGGGGGCGCTGCCCAAACGCTGGTCGTGTACCAGCTTGCAGACGCAGCGGATGCCGTTGCCGCACATCTCGCTCTCGCTGCCGTCGGCATTAAACATGCGCATGCGGGCGTGGGCGTCGACGCCGGGCTCGGGAGGCAACGCGAGGATCAGCCCGTCGCCGCCGACGCCGAAGTGGCGGTCGGCGATCTTGACGGCGAGGGTGGCGGGGTCGGGTACGTCGTGGGCGAAGCCGTCGACGTAGACGTAGTCGTTGCCCAGACCGTGCATCTTGGTGAAGGAAAGGGGGGAGGAGGTCATGGGGGGGGAGTTTAAGACGGGGCGCGTTTTGGGGACAAATCTCGGGTGGGGTTCAAGGCAGGTATCGCGAAGTGCGCGAAGAGCGCGAAGCACGCGAAGGAAAACGGCGGCGGGGTACTCGGGCGTTGAATGGCAGGTTGGCTTGAGGACGGTGCGAATCATTTGAGGTTCTTCCGTGAACTTAGTGGCTTATCTCTGTAAATCCGTTTGCGCCTCGACGAGGCCGCAGTGGCCAAGACAGGTTTCGCGGAGGACGCAGAGTTCACAGAGGAGAAACCTCGGGGCTCGATGCCGGATGCCGTTTCGTTGCGCTCTCTGCGATCTCTGTGGCCGTTGCGAACCCTGTCTCAGACGCCGTTGAGCGCCGCCCACCGAGAGGAAACCCGGATCCCGAGTCGTGACGGCAGACCAAGTGAACACCGCAATCGACCCACTCAAATCGCAGAAGAACCTCATTTTCTTTCAGAAAAAAAGGCCTGCTTTGCTTTGCCTCGTCTGGCTTCGCGGCCTTCGCGCTCTTCGCGTCCTTTGCGCGCCATGCCTTGGCGAATCGCGGGCGGTGGTCGTCACACCTCCATCCACCAAAGCGCCGCCACGGCGCCCGCCAGCAGCAGCACCGCGGCAACGCGCATCCGCCGGACGACGCGGTGGATGTCGGCGTTTTCGACGGGCGTGCCGATGAGGTTGCGCAAGTAGGCCTGGCGCCACGCGATGGAGCCGTGACGCCAGCTGAAGCGTGCGGGGTCGAGGTGGGCGCGGGCGGCGACCTGGCCCAACGCGGCGAGCATGGGGAAGACCTGACCGGCGGTGAAGATGCGCGGGGCGTCGGGGGCCGGGTCGAGCGCCGCCGCGATCGCGTCGTCGTCGACGGGTTCTTCGACGTGGGGCCCGGAGCCGCGGTGGGGGTCGAAGCCGTGGGGGGCGGCCCGTGGCGTGTCGGCCTGGCGTTCGATGCGGCGCGAGGCCCAGCCGAAGGCGGCGGCCCAGAGGCCCAGGCCCAGCGCGGCGAGGGCGCCGTCGAGCCAGACGCTGCGGCCGCCGGGCAGCAGCGGGGCCGCGGTCTGCGCGGCGGCCTCGCCCCCGGCGGCCACCGCGACGAGCAGGGCGGCGGCGACGAGCAGCAGGGTGGGCAGGTGGCGGTGCCGCACGTGGTTGAGCTCGTGCTCCATGACGGCGTGCAGGTGGGGTGGAGGCAGCTCTTCGACCAGGGCGTCGGTGAGCAGGATGTAGCGAACCCGGGGGATCAGGCCGGTGACGGCGGCGTTGAGCGTGGTGCCGTGGGTGTGCCACAGCAGCAGCTCGCGCACGCGGACGCCGTGGTCGGCGCACTGCGCGAGCAGCTGGTCGCGCAGGAGGCCCGGCGGCAGCGGCACGGTGTCGAGCGCGTGGCGGAGCACGAGCGGGGCGACGACGAGCACCCCGAGCGCTCCGGCCGGGCCGAGGCACAGCCCCAGGGTGGGGCCCCAATCGGAACCGAACGTGCCGGCGTCGGTCAGCTGCACGACGGCCTCGCCCCAGCCCATCAGGAGGATGAGCGGCAGCAGCAGCAGGCCCAGGTCTTGCCGGGCGCGGGCGGCGACCCAGGCGGCGGGGCCGGGCACGGGGTGGATCGGCAGGCCGCGGTCGGCGCGGCGGATCAACTCGGACTCGCGCAGGCGGCGCTCGACCGGATAGCGGGCGGCGTGGCCCACGAGCAGCAGGAGCAGGGTGGGGGCCCAGACAATCAGTTCGTCGAGCAGCACGGGGTTGCCCACGAGGTCGCGGACGCGGGGGAGCAGGCCCAGTGCCAGGTCGGCGGCGAACAGGGCGGCAGCGGCGAGCGGCAGCATGACCGCGCTGCGGTTGAACCAGCGCAGGGCGCGGTCGGTGCGTGGGCCACCCAGGCGGATCGCGGCCACGCGGCCGCGCCCCAGCACCCACGCCGCGACGACGAGCTTGGGGCCCAGAACGAGTGCCGCAAGGGCGGGCCGGCTGAGGTCGCCAACCCGGGAGAAGCCGTCGGCCGACCCGATCAGGTCGTCGAACAGAAAGAGCAGCAGCGCGGTGACGATGAGGGCCGCGTGCGTCACGGCGCCGGGGCCGGGGCCGGGGCGACGTCGGTCGCGGGTGCCGGCGGGGGCGGCGGTCCGGCGCCGCGGGTTTCGCCGCCGCGCGTGCCGCGCAGGAGGCGCAGCAGGTTGGGCACGTCGGGGTCTTCGCGGTCGCCGGCGCCGTAACCCACGCCGGTCAGGGTCATGGCGGGGGGCGGGCCGAAGCGCTCGCACAGGCCCGCGACGAGCGCGGCACCGGTGGGGGTGACCAGCTCGCCGGTGCGGTCGACGCCGATCGTGGGCAGGCCCTCAAGCAGACAGGCGGTGGCGGGCGCGGGCAGGGGCATGAGGCCGTGGGCGCAGCGTACGAAGCCGCGCCCCATCGGCAGGGGGCCGCAGCTGAGGGTGTCGATGCCGAGCTGTTCGAGCGCGATGACGGTGCCCAGCAGGTCGACGATGGAGTCGACGGCGCCGACCTCGTGGAAGTGGACCTGTTCGAGCGGCTTCTGGTGCACGCGGGCCTCGGCCTCGCCCAGCAGGGTGACGACGCGGCGGGCCCGGTCGCGGGCCCGGGGGGGCAGTTCGAGACGGTCGATCATGCCGACGATGGCGGCGTAGCCGACGTGGGGGTGGGCGTGGCCGTGGGGGTGGGTGGGCGTGGGGACCGAGCCGCCGTGGTCGTGGGTGTGCGTGGGGGCACCCGGGTTCGTGTGGCCGTCCTCAAGCTCCACCCGCAGGTCGACGGCGCCGATGCCGTGGCGTTGGACCCGCCGGGTCCGGATGCGGTACGCGGGTCTCAGATCGAGGGGCGCCAGGGCGGCCTGGATCTCGTCGGGGTCGACGCCCAGGTCGGTCAGAGCCCCCAGAAACATGTCGCCGGCGACCCCGCTGAAGGGGTCGATGTGGAGGTGATGACGCATCGGAGGCGATGATAGACCGGCGGGGGCGCCCGCCGGAGAACGCGACACCCCGGACGCGACGAACCAGGACTCCCGACAGGGGGCGGCGGGACGGCGTAATCTGGTGCGTCTGCGATGCCCGATCCCGACCGCCCCGACACCCCGGACACCCCCCCACCGACCGCGGCCCCGCCCGGCCCGCCGCCGCTGGACCCGCGCCCGATGACCGATGCCCGCCCGCCGCTTCCCCCGCCCGGACTGACCCCCGCGGCCTTCACCGCGCCGGCCCCCGTGCGGCGGGGCGGCCGGTGGCTGGTCGCGGCCCTGCTGCTGGCCCTGCTCCTGGGGTGCTCGCTGCTGCTGAACCTGGCGCTGGCCGGCGCGTCGCTAAGCGGCCTGGCGGCGGGCGCCAGCGAGGAGGTGCTGCAGTCGGGCGAGCGGGGGGCACGCATCGTGGTGGTGCCGGTGCGGGGCGGCATCGACGACGCGATGGCCGACTACTTCGTGGGCACGCTGGCGCGGCTGGCCGACAGCCCCCCACGCGCGGTGGTGCTGCGGGTGGACTCGGGCGGCGGCGGGGTGGGCGCGTCTGACCGCATGTGGGACGCGGTGCGGCGCTTCCAGCTGCGGCACCCCGGCGTGCCGGTGGTGGCCAGCTTCGGCTCGGTGGCGGCCAGCGGGGGCTACTACGTCGCGGCGTCGAGCGACCATATTGTGTGCGAGCGCACGGGCATCACCGGCAGCATCGGGGTGATCGCCCAGGTGCCGGCGCTCGAGACGCTGGCCCGCCGCGGCGGCGTGGAGGTCAACACGGTGGTGGCCGACGGGTCGCCGGACAAGGATGTGGCCAACAACCTGTTTGAGAACTGGCGGGGCGACGACGGCAGCCTGACCCAGGCGGGGCGCGAGAGCCGGGCGGTGCTTAAGCGGCTGACCAACAGCGCCTGGGAGCGCTTCGTCGAGGTCGTCGATGAGGGGCGCACCGATCTGTCGCGCACCGATGTCGAGGCCCTGGCGACCGGAGCGGTCTTCACCGCCCCCGAGGCCGAGGCGTCGGGGCTGATCGACCAGGTGGGCTACCTGGCGCACGCGATCGACAAGGCGGCCGAGCTGGCGAACGTCGGTGCCGGGGTCACGCCCCACGTGACCCGCGTGCGGCGCGACGGCGGCCTGTGGGGTCTGCTGGGCGTGCGCCGGGCCGACACCGCCGCGTGGCCGGCCGACCTGTCACCCGAGCGGGTGCGCACCTGGCTGAACGACCTGGGCCAGGCGCGGCTGAGCTACCGCATGCAGCTGCGCTGACGACCCTGCCCACCGTGACCCCGAATGAACCCGACTGACCACCACGAGCTGACCTCATCATGGATTTGCGCGACCTCCGTCACGTGCTCGAAGACCTGAACCTGTCCCGCCTGTGGGAGGACCACAGCGCCAAGATCACGCTTGGCGCGAGCGTGGTCGTGGTGCTGGTGCTGGCCCTGGTCCTCCTTCGTTGCGGGGGGAGTGGGGACCGCCGGGAAGGCGCGGCCAGCGGCCAGCAGTACTTCTACGATTTGAATACCCGGAAGCTGGTCGCCGGACCGGCCAATCTTTACGGACCGGCCGACCTGGGCGGCGGCGATTTCACCTACCCCGAGGGGAGGTTCGGCTCGGCCGTGAAGGCCGTGGTGATCTCGTGCAACGACTGCGTGGGCGTCGAGCCGGGGATGACCGCCGAGGGGCTCCGGGCGGTTGACGCCAAGCTGGGCTACATCATGCGCTACAGCCCCGGGGCTCGGGAGGTCTATATGAAACTCCAGACCGGCGACCCGGTCACGGCGGACCAAGAGGCCCTGCTGAGCGAGGCCGAGCAGCTCTACTCCACCCCCGAGGGAAAAACCTGGCTGCCCGAGTCGTCGGGGCCGGCGAGCCAGATGATGAGCCGGGCGTGGAATGGCTGCGGCGAGCGGCGGTCCAGGCTGTGCGCGCCGTGACGCGGGGGCGTCGACGCGGCCGCGGGCGGTCCCGATGGCGGTGGGCGGCGGCCTGGGGGGCCGCGGGTCTCGTCGGGGTCGGCGTGGGGCCCAGCTGTTCAGCTTCGAGAGAGGCCCCGACAGCAGGGCTGGCCGACCGGGAGAACGGTCTGGCGCGGCGGCTGCAGGCCGTGCGCCTTTGGCGTGCCGACCCGGGCCGGCCCGGAGGGGCGCTGGCCGTGGGGCGGATCCTCTGGTCGGACCGCGAGCCCCGGGCGCTGCGGATCGCCGTCCTGAACGCGTTGGCCGACCGCGCGCCGCAGACCCTTTGGCGGTCGGCCGGGCGCAGGCTGACGGGGGTGGGTGACCCCGCCGTGGTGGCCGCGGTGGCGCAGCGGGCCGCCCACGACGGTGTGGCGTCGATGGTCGGCCCGCTGGTGCGGCGCTGGGCGCGTCCGGTGGGGGACGCGGCGTTCGGGATCGATCCCGGGGCGGCGTCGGGTCCGGCCCGACGCCCCGAGGCGGCCGCGGTGGTGCGCCTGACCGGGCGGACCGAGGACGACGCGCTGCGGGAGGTGCTGCAGCGTGATCCCTCGGACGCGAACGCCGCGGCGGCGTGGACGCTTCTGAGGGTGCCGGAACGCGTGTTCGACGTCGCCGGCTGGGCGGCGGCCGCGCAAGCGGATCCGCCCGCCAGTGCAGCGGCGGGGGCGCTGGCCCGGTGGACACCGGTGCTGGAGCGGTGGCCGGTCAACGGCGAGCAGGTACGCGGGCTGGCGGCCTGGCGGAACGCCCCGCCACCGCCGCCATCGGCGCGGCCGGCGGGCCTGGCCCTGCGGCACCTGCCGCTGGTGTCGGCGGCGGGGACCACCGGCGGTCGGCCGGTGTCAGATCTGTCATCCCGGCTGGCCGGGTCGACCCACGTGCCGCGGCGGATCGACGCCACGGCCGAACCCTCGCCGGGCTTTATCCCCGACCGGCTCTCGCCGGCGGATGCGTTCGCGCTGCACGCGACGCTGGACACGCTGGCCACGCCCGGCGTGGTCGGGGCGCTGTTCACGCAGGCCGACGCCGACCACGCCGACCCGCACGGCGAGCACGGCGGCGGGCTGCTGCGGGCGGCAGAACGCGGCGGCGTCTGGCGCGCGGAGGCCTACGCGAGCGCCCGCCGCACGGGCGACCACGCCTACGCCACGCCGCCGGACCTGCTGGCCGCGCTCTATCGGCGCGGGCTGGCGCACTACCACTTCCACGCGCAGCGCCACCACCACGCGGCCTACGCGGGCCCGGGGCCGGGCGACCTGGACTTCGCGGCCCACACCGGGCTGCTGTGCCTCACGATCACGTTCATCGACGAGAACCACCTGAACATCGACGCCGCGCTGCCCGACCGGACGGTGATCGACCTGGGGTGCATCCGGCGGCCGGGGGGCCTCCGCGCGAAGTTCGCGGACTCACCCCACCCGACGGCCGCGTCGGCTGCGTTGACACCGCGTCGCCAGGGGTGCGGCGGCGGGTGCGGCGGCGGGTGAGGCGGCCCCGTCGCGTGGGTGGCGGGCAGACAGCTTGCGGAGTATGCCTGCTGCTTTCAAGCTGCCGGTGTCCACGCTCACCACGGCGTCGTCGATCACCTCGCAGCGTTCAGCGCAAACCACACCACCCGTTTGATGAAATCTTCGGCCACCGGGTCGAGCGGTGCGTCCGCCGGGTGCGGGTTGACGACGTTGAAGACGTGGTTGGCGCTGGCGAGCACGGCCGCGTCGGCCGCCGGCCGGGCGGCGTGCAGACGACCCAGCGCTTCGACGTCGACGGTGGTGTCGGCGTCGCCGTGCAGGAGGAGCACGGGCAGCCGGTCGGGCACGCGGGCCAGCGCGGCGACCGGGTCGCTGGCGGCGGGGTCGACCTCGATCTCGTCGAGCCAGGCCCGGCCGACGAACAACTCCTGGCCGGTGCGACCCGACGGCGACGGCAGGCGGCCGTGCGTCTTCAGGAGCCGGCGGGAGGTGTCGTCCAGGGTGCAGGCGTCGGCCGGCGCGGCAGCACTCACCACACCGGCGAGCCGGTCGGCGTGCCGGGCGGCACCCACCAAAGAGGTAAGCCCTCCGCGGCTGTGGCCGAAGAGCACCGTCGGGCGTTCGCCCGCTTGGACGCGGTCCAGCACCGCGCCCAGATCGTGCTGCTGGCGTCCCCAGGTGTCGCGTTCGAAGAGCTCGGGCCGCGCGAACGTTTCGGTCTGGCGGGTCATGCCGCTGTGGCTGAAGTTGAAGCGGTGGCAGGTCAGCCCCGCCGCAACCAGGCTCCGCGCCAGCACCGGGAACAGGCCGTAGTCGCAGTAGCCCTTGAAGCCGTGTACCAGCACGACGTCTCGGGCGGGGTGCCCCGCGGGCGTGTCGGTGATACCCAAAATCGGCTGGCCGTCGCTACCGGGGATCGACCAGGTCTCGGAGGTGGCGGGGGGCGCAGCGCTCACGTCCGCTCAGCCCTGGGCGGGCGGGGGGGAGGGGGCGGCCGGCGCATCGCCCGCGGGCGTCTGCGGGGTCGGCGCTGCTGCGTTCCCGCCCGCGGCGTTGCCGCGCAGCACGCCGATCAGCTCGCGCACCTCGTCGGCCATGCGGCTGTTGGGAAACTTGCCCATGATCTCTTCGCCGACCTCGACGGCGGTGTTCCACTCCTTGTCGTGCACGGCGAGCTTGAACTGCAGGCCCAGGTTGTCGCGTTTCTTGGCGAAGACTTCGCGCGCGGCCTCGCGGAAGGGCTCGGCCTCGGCGGGGGTCAGCATCTTGTCCAGGCGCGTCATCAGGTCCAGGGCCTTGTCGATCTCGCCGCGGTCCTTGGCTTCGATGAACTCGGCCTCCAGGTCCAGCTTGTATTGCGCCTTGGCCCGGTCGACCCATTCGTGCAGGCCGTCGGCTCCCTGGGCGTCGGGATAAAGCCGGGTGAGGCGGTCGGCCTCGCGGCGGGCGCCGGTGAAGTCGTGGCGGGCCAGGATCCGGTCCATCTCGAGCACGCCCGCCTCGACCTGCGCCTCCTGGTCGGCGGCCCGCATCTTGCGGATCTCTTCGCGGAAGGCCTCGGCCTCGGGAAGCTGCCCGTAGAACGAGCCGAGGGCTTCGACCAGCACCATGGCGGCGTTGAAGTCGTGCTCGGCGATGTCCTGGCGGATGGTGCGGTGCAGAAGCGACACGTCTTCGCGGCGGAACGCGACCTTCTTGGCGGTCTCGCTGAGCAGCAGCCGGTCGCTGATGAGCGCGAGATCGCGCCGGAGTTCGGCGGTGCCCAGGTGCTCGCCGGCGGGGGCGTGCGGCCCCAGGATGGCCCAGCGGACCGCGCCGACCAGCAGCATCACGATGCTGAGCAGGATGAAGAGGGTCGACACGCCGAAGGCGGCGTAGTGCGCAATGATCCGGCGGGTCGGGGTGGCGAAGTCGGCCTGCCGCAGGAGCAGCAGGGCGGCGGCCGCGGTGGCGCCGGCGATAACCCAGAACACCACGGCGAGCACGATCTGACCGCGGGGGGTGCCGAGGTAGCCGCCCAAGCCTCCCCCGCTGGGTTCGGGCAGGCGTTCGGTGCGGGCGGTGGACGGGTGAGCGGTGGGGGTTGCCGCGGGTTCCTGCATGGGTGGCCTTTCGCTCGGTTGACGCGGGGGTCGGGGCGTGCGATGCACGGCCCCCGCGAGGGGCCCCTCATTCTAATGGGCACCCCGGGCCGGGCGTGGCGAGCGTACGCCCGCGGGCCCGTTATCGTGCCCGCGTGCCGGTACCGACCCCGCCCGAACCCGAAAACGCCGCCGCGGCCCGGCGCGGCGGCTGGCCCCGGCCGCTGGGCCTGGCGTGGGCGGCCGGGCTGCTGGGCGCGGCGGTGGTTTTCGCCATCCGCGGCGTCGACGTCGGGGCCGTGACCGACCGGGTGGCCGAAGGCGGCGCCGCCCGCCCCGCGGCCATCGGGGCCCTGGTGGGGCTGAACCTGCTGGCGACGGCCTGGCTGGCGGGCAGCCTGACCGCGTGCTTCGGGCCGCGGCCCCCCGTGCCCGCCGGCCGCATGCTGCGCCTTATCGCCGCGAGCCAGCTGCTGAATTACCTGCCGGCGGTGCGGGCGGGGCTGGTCGGCCGGGCCGCCTTTCTGAAGCGGTGCCACGGGCTGCGCCTCCGCGATTCGGGCTACGTGCTGCTGCTCACCCTGGGGCTGACCGCCGCCACCCTGGCCGTGGCCGCGGCGGGGCCTCTGCTGGTCGCCACCCTGCACGCCGAGCCGCGCTGGGCGTGGGCGGGCTCGGCCCTGGGCCTGGCTGTGCTCACCCTGACGGCCGGCGCCGCGGGCCAGCGTTTGCCGGGGGTGGGCGCGCGGGCGTGGGTGTGGGTGCCACTGCGGGCGCTGGACCTGGCGGCCGCCACCGGGCGCACCGCGCTGGCCTTCGCGGCGGTGGGGCAGCCGCTGACCGTGGGGCAGGCCACGCTGGTGGCCAGCGGATCGACGCTGGTCAAGCTGACCGGGCTGACGCCCAACGGCCTGGGGCTCAGCGAGTGGGTGGTCGCGGGGCTGGCCGCCGCGCTGGCGCCCGTCGAAGCGTCACTGGCCGCCGCCGCGGCGCTGCTGGACCGCGCGGTCGAGGTGGCGGTCAGCGTGGGAGCCGGCGGGTGGGCGGTGTGGGGTCTGCGCCGCGTGGAGGGCGCCGTGGCGTCTTGAGTGGGCGGGCTGAAGAACGCCGCTGAAAAAGGCTGAAAAAGACGCCGTTCGTACCCCGGCCCGCGTCGATCCCCACGCGTTCCCAACCCTGAAGATTCGCCGCGACGCACCCCGGCGGGTCCTTCCGCCAACTCAGAAGCTGAAGCCCACGCCGAAGGTGTACACGAGGCGGCCGTCGTCGAACCGGGTCGCCGCGCCGTCGTCGCTGTCCAGCAGGAAGCCGTAGCTCACGCGTCCCTCGAAGAAGGTGTGGTCGCGGAAATAGAACCGCGCGCCGGCCTCGGGACCGCCGAAGAAGGTCTCGGTCACGCCGTCGCCAAACAGGTAGCCGGCCTCGGCCCCGACGAAGGGCCGCAGCTGTCCTCGGCCGAAGTGGTATTGGCTGAACAGCGAAGTCGCCGCGTTCCACGATGAATCGCCGGCGTTCTCGACCACTCCGAGCGTCTGCCGGGCCCCGACCGACCAGAAGCGACGGAGGTAGTGGTTGGCATCGAGGCTGACGTTGGCTCCGCTGCTGTCAAACCCCGTGTCGCTCTCTCCGGCCCCCGACAGCGTCCACTCCCACAGCCCGCGTCGCGGACCGAAAAAACCTTCGTCAAACGCGGCGGTATCGCCGCCGGCCGCCGCGTCGACGCGCTTGATCAGGCGCTGGCCGTCGGCGCCGACCGGGGCCGGAGCGATCTCGGCGACCGCGGCGGGGACCGCGCCAGCGAGCAGGGCCGTGGCGGAGAGCGTCGCGACCGGGATGCGGCCAGAGAGAACTCGGCACGGGGTCCGGTGGCGACGCGGCGGGGTGGGACGCGACAGGGCCACCGAGAAGCAGTGGGGGGGGGTTCGTGGCATGTGGAGGTGGGCCTCAGACGCCGTCGGACGGCAGGTCGGGCAGGGTCAGGAACACGGGGAAGCCCGCGGGCATCGACTCGTCGGTGTTGTCGATCTCGAAGACCACGCGGAAGGTCTGGCTGGCCGGGTCGATGACCGGGTCGATATTGATCAGACGGGCCGCGATCGGCGGCCCTTCGCCGTTGGCCAGGCTCAGGCCGTACTGCTCGCCGGTCCGGAGCACGCCGTAGGTCGATGCGGGCAGGTGGAACTCGGCTTCGAGCGGGTCGAGTGCCACCAGCGAAAGGATCGGGTCCTGCTGGGTGAGCGACGCGCCGGCCTCGGCCTCGACCCGCAGCACCCGGCCCGCGAACGGGGCGAGCACCCCGTAGCGCTTCAGCCGCTCGCGTTCGAGCTCCAGGTTGACCCTGGCCAGCACCTGCTGCTCGTTGGCCTGCTTCAGCTTCGCGGTCTCGACCTCGACCTGCAGGGCGGCCCGGCGCACCTCCCACTCGCTGGCCGCCCCCTTGGTTTCGGACTCGCGGATACGGTCCAGCTGAATCTGCGCGTCTTCGAGCACCAGCTTCGCGTTCGCGATGGCGGTGTCGCTCTCGGCCTCCAGCTGGGCCGAGCGTACGGCGACCCGCTGCAGGCCGTCGTCCATCATCGCCAGGGGCTCGTCGGCCTCCACCCGGTCGCCCTCGCGGACGTTGATGGTGCCCAGCACGGCGGCAACCGGCGCATTGAGCACCACCTCTTTGCTGGGCTGCACCGTGCCCTCGGCGCGTTCGGCGGCGGCGGGGGCCGCGGTCAGCAGCAGGACGAGCGCCGCGGCGCCCCACGTCGGAGGGGGGATGGTCATCGGTTCATGATAGATGGCCGTGCCGTCCCACGGGTTGGCCCGGCCGGGGGCCGGGGCGTGATCAACCCGGGCGGGATCAGTCGGCACCGAGATGCGGAAACACGCGCTCGGCGGCCTCGCGCAGCGGGCGGCACCGCCGCAGATGCCGCAGGTGCCCGATCTGCAGCCCCGAGGCGGCTTCGCGGACCCCGCTGCCGACCTCGCGGCAGACCGCGCGGGTGAAGCGTTCGGGGTCGCGGGCCAGGCGTCGCCCCCCGCGCCGGGGCCGGGCAAACTCATCCAGCAGGGTGAGCACATCGAGCTGCCGCCGCGCCGCGATCGACTGCCCCGACGCCGGGCCGTATTCGAAGTCAATCAGATGCAAAGCTCCGCCCGGCCGCGCGGGCGCGAACAGCCCGGGGCCGACCCGGCTGTCGATGATGTTGCCCAGGTTCAGGTCCTGATGCGTCACGCCACGCCGGTGGGCGGCTGCGGCGAGGGCCAGGGTCTCGTCGAGGTAGCGCCAGACCTGTGCGCGGCGGCGGACCAGCCGGCGCGACACCCGGACCCCCGAGACGTGGCGGCAGGCCGACGCGTCGTGGGTCCTCCAGAGCGGGGCGGGGGAGAGCCCGTCGCCGGACAGGCGCTGGTAGGCGTCCCACTCCGCATCGATCCGCGCCGGGCCGGGCAGCGGCACCCGCCACGGCTGGTCGCCCGGGGCAGGGGCGACGGCGCGGTGAGGGTTGACCACGCGGACGACGGCACGCACCACCCGGCGGCTCAGCGACCTTGCGATGAAAACCGAATCGGCCCCGCCCTTGCTGGTCACCGGTTCGAGTTGCTGGCGCTCGTCGAGAAACTCGGACAGCTCGTGCTGAATCTCGCGGATGCGGGCCGCGAGCGGGGCGGTTTCGGCGGCCAGGCGTCGGCGTCGTGCGGCGTGGTTCATGGCGGGAACGGGCGGGGCGGGAGGCCGACAGACTAGACGGGAATCCGACGGGGGGCGGCGGGGAAGCGGCCGCGGACGACGCGGACGCCCCCCGGCCGGTGGGTTCACCGTTCGGGGCCGACCCGCATCTGCGAACCGCCCACGGCGATCACCTGCTCGTCGGGCGATGGCGGCGGCGATTCGAGCACCTCGTCGGCGCTCAGCACACGGACGACCCGTCCCCGCGCGGCCGGGTCCACGTCGCGGAACGACGCGACCACGCGATACTGCAGCGGGTGGGCGGCAAGATGCCCCAGAAGCGCACCACGCACAACCGGGTGGGCCACCACGGTGAGCGGGCCGGACGCAGAGCCGTGGGCGTCGAGAGCGCGGAGCGCCCCGGCGACCGCGGGCGCCGGGGGGAACCCGACGTAGCCGGGGCCCGGTGCGGGGTAGCCCACGAGGGCGGCCGCGGCCGCTCCCAGCCCCACGGCCAGTCCCGCCAGGACTGCCGGCGGCGCGTACGCTCGACGTCCCCGCCGCCCCGCGGCGCCGCGGCCCAGCGCCACCGCTGCGCCCAGCAGCACCACCGGGTATGCGAAGCTCATCGACCACCACGGAAGCGGCGCGCCGCCGGTGGCCACGGCCACGGCGGCGGGGCCGAGCGCCGCGGCGATCACCAGCCGCCGCGTCCGCGGGTTGCGGAGCAGCAGCACGCCGCCCGCCCCCGCGACCCCCACCAGCAGTGGCCACGCGGACCGACCCCACTGCTTCGCGGCGACCTCCAGGTTGTGCGTCCACACGCCGCCCAGCGCCCCGCGGCCCTCTTCGCGCACCACTTCGACCGTGTGGGTGATGCCCAGGCCCCCGGGGGGGGTGGCCACGATCGCGGGGCCGTACAGCAGGGCGACCCCCAGCGTCGTCAACACCCCCAGGGCCGCGGCGGAGTGCACCGCTGCGGACCGCCGCCGCCCGGGCCACAGCGCCACCGCCACCACGATGCCCGCGAAGGGGTAAGCCATGACCGGCACCGCCCAGGCCCCCACCGCGCCCAACCACGCGGCGAGCACCCCCGCGCCGCGGCGGCCCCGCCCCACGTCGGGCAGCACCATCAGCAAGGCCAGCAACGCGGCGTTGATCAGCGGGTAGCCGCGGGCGTTGGTCGCCAGGTCCAGGCCGTGGGGCAGGGCGGCGTACAGCAGCGCGGCGCACAGCGCCACCCGCGCCACGCCGCGGCGGCCGCCCGCCCGGCACGGTGGGAGCGATCGCCCCGCGGCATAGAGCAGCGGCACGCCGGCCACCGCCAGCAGCCACGCCGGCAGCCGGGCCGCCGCGGGGTGGGGGCCCAGCACCGCGACGGTGGCCTGCAACATCACCGAATGCAGCACGTGGTTGTTGGTGCTGTGGTACTGGGTGAGCGGCTGCAGCGGGTTGAAGGCCGCGTACTCGGCGAGGCTGACGCCCTCGTCGGTCCGCAACGGCTGGCCGAGGTAAACCCCCGAGTGCAGCGCGAATCCCAGGGTGGCCACCGCCAGTGCCAGACCGTGCCCGCGCGGCGTGGCCCGCACCAGCCGGTGCACCCGGCGGCGCAGCCGGGCCCCCGCCGCGTGCAGGGGCGTGGCGCCAGCGGCGGCCAGCCCCAGGGCGGCCAGCGCGTACCCCGCCGCCGCGCACGCGGCGCGGGTCTGCACCCCCGCGACCGCCGCCGCGTCGTACCGGCTGGAACCGGGGTCGGCGCCCGCCGACGCGAGGCGGGCGGTCAGCGTGTCCGATTGAAAACCCCATAGGACCGCGCAGGCCACGGCGGTCGACGCGAGCGCCAACACCCCCGCGGTGGTCAGCAGGCGGGCCGCCACGCCCGGCCGGTTCGAGGGGTCGCCGTCGTGCAGAAAGCCCCAGCGCCGCGCCACCCCGGTGCCGACCAGCGCGGCGCCCGAATAAAGGTAGTACAGCGTGTGCAGCCCCAGCCCGCCCGCCGCAGCCGCCAGACCGCCGCGTTGCCGAAGCTTGCTCAGCAGCCGCCGATTAAGCGCCGCCACCGCCGCCAGACCCGCCATCGCCGCGGCCACGCCCAGGGCGGCCCCACGCCCGCTGCCGGCGGCGGCCGCCACCCCCGCCAGGCCACCGCCGAGCGCCGCGACCCCGGCCCCCAGGGCGGCGACGTGCTCCCCCGGCCGCGCGTTCAGGGGCCGAGCCGCGCCGGGGCGGGTCAGCAGCCGGGCCCAGGGGAGGGCCCGCTGGTACACGTCGGTGCGCCACAGCGATCGCAGCGTCCAGGCCTTGAGGTGTCGGCACTGGGCGTCGGCGACCAGCGCGATGCCCTGACCGGCCGAGCGCAGCCGGCCGCCCAGCTCGATGTCCTCGATGCTCGGCCGGCCATACGCCGCCGCAAACCCGCCCGCCGCGTCGAAGGCCGCCCGGTCGATCACCCCGCAGCCCGACCAGAATGTTTCGGCCGGGCCGTCCCCGTCCTGATGGGTCTGGTGGTGGCGCAGGTTCGCGTACAGCGAGGCCACGGCCGGGGCCTCGGGGTCGTCGTCGTAGCTGCCGAACGCCGCGGCCACGCCGCCGCGCAGCACGCGGGTCAGCTGGTTCAGTGTGTCGGGTCGCACCAGCACATCGGCGTCCACAAACGCGAGGGTGTCCACCGACGGGTCCGCGGCCGCGGCCGCGGCGTTGCGGGCCCGGGCCGGCCCCCACGCCGCGTCCCCGGTGCGGACCACCCGCCACGGCACCGGGCCGCAGAGCGCGGCGATCTGTGCCGGATCCACCGGCGGCGCCGAGGCGTCGTCGGCCACCACGATCTGCGCAGGCGGGGGCACGGCCGCCACCAGCGCCAGCAGGCAGCGGTCGAGCGTGTCGGCGGCGTTGTGGGCCGGCACCACGACCGCCACGCGGCGACGCGTGGGCGACGCGGCGTCGGGGACGCGGCGCGCCCCCGTTTCCACCGCGTCGCCCGCCCGGCGGCCCGTCGGCGTGGTCGCGATCCACACCAGCAGGAGGCACGCCACGGCCGCTTCGCTGGCCTCCTCGACCAGCTGCAGCACCTGCGGCACCTCGAAGAGCGTCCGCTGGGCCAGCTGCTCATCGAAGGCGTCGATGGTCAGGGTCAGCACCGCCAGCCCCGCCACGGGCACCGCGAAGCGGAGGTGGGCCGGGCGTCGAAGGGCGGCGAGCAGGCGGCGGGGCCAGCGGCGACGGGCCACTGCCGGCACCGCCAGCACGGCCCGCAGCACCAGGCCCGCCGCCAGCAGCCCCAGCAGCTTCTGGTACCAGCGCGACCCCAGGAAGTTCAGCACGTCGTGCAGGCCGTCAATGGGCTCGCCCCCTATCAGCACGTGCTCGCGGCCCAGCCAGGGGAGTCCGAAGCTGACCTCGTCGAGCAGAAACACCGCGGCCACCGCGGCCAGGATCCCCAGCGCGGACCGCGTGCCGCGGGGGCAGCGGGTCAGGCGGACCACCGCCAGGCTCACCGCCACGACCAGCGTGGCCGCCGTCATGCGTTCGGTCCAGCCCCCTTCCGCAATCAGCGGGCTGCGCCACGGGGGGTGGCCCATATAAAGGAGGATCGCCCCGACCCAGGCCGCGGCGATCAGCACCAGAAAAACGGCCACGGCGTGGCGGGCCGGGGCCCTAACGGAGCTCTTCATAATGCCATGCTCCCCGATTAAAGCGGAAGGTGCGGCCCGGACCGGGCCCCGGTGGCCGCAGGGGATGCCCACGCAGCCGGGCCCACGCCCCGGCGTGCTCGGGGTCGTGACCGTCGACGCGGACCGGCGAGCCACGCCCGACATCGGCGTCCAGGGCCCGGTCGAACGCGGACAGCGCCGCGCTGCGTTGCGCCACGCCGTCCAGACGCCGCTCGGCGCACACCGCGTGGGCGGCGGTCAGCAGCACCGCCCCTGCCCATACCCCGTTGGCGGGCACCCGCCACGACAGCAGCAGCAGCAGGCTGGCCGCGGCAAATCCGCTTGCCGGGTAGCTGAACCGCCCCCCCAGCACCAGGCCGTTCACCCCGTAGAGCAGCGCGGCGGCGACCCAGACGCCGGCCAGCGCCGCCGCCCGGCGGTCGAAGGCCCCGCGGAGCCGCACCGCGACCGCCGCGAGCCCGGCCGCCGCCACCGTCACCGCCACCACCGGCCCGCCCCAGCGTTCGTCGATCAGCCGGGCCGGCACCACCTGACGCGAGAGCAGATCCAGGGTCTGCCGGGCCCACAGGCCCGCGTCCGCCACGCCGGCGGTCGCCGCGGCGCCCGCGGACAGCGTGCGTGGCAGCAGCACCATCGCGGTGGCCAGCCCCACCGCGGCCGCCGCCAGAACGGTCAGCCTGCTGCGGGAGACCGGGCCGCGGGCCGCGGCAAGCAGCAGCCCGCCGGGCAGCAGCGCCAGCCCGTAGCGTCCCGAACCCAGCAGCAGCACGGCCCCCGCGGTGGCCGCGACCAGGCGAACCGCCGACCCGCGCGGCTTGCCCCACGTCCACGGCAACGCCGCGTGGATGAGCAGCAGAAAGCCGGTGGTAGAGCACACCACGCCGACCGCCGACAGGTACGTCACCGCTTCGGAACCCGAGGCGTGCAGCAGGAACACCGCCCCGGCGCCCACCGCCACCGCCCGCCGGGTGGAACGCGCCGCGTCGGTCGCCGGCGTTGCCGGGGGGCTCGGTCCGCGTGTGGGACCGGCGGCCCCGCCCGCCAGCACCCGCTCGATCAGCGTGACCAGCAGCACCGCGTTTGCGAGGTGCAGCACGAACACCGGCACGCGGAAGAAGGCGGGGCGATCGGCCCCCCACGCCGCGGTCCCGGCCGCAAAGAACAGCTCACGCAACGGGCGGAAGCGGCCGAAGCCGCCGCCCGAACCCAGTCGGGCTTCGCCGTCCAGCACGCGCTGCGCGTCCAGCAGCATCACCGCGTCGTCGTAGTAGTAAAACCGCCCAAACGCCGGTCCGTACACCCACGCCAGCAGCCCGGCCAGCAGCCCAGCCAGCAGCAAGGCCGGCCCGATCGCCGCGCGCCGGCCGCGGTGCACCGCCCGCGCAGCAACCGCCGCGCCACCGGCCCCGCCACCGCCCCGCGCGTCGGCCGCCCGCCCGTAGGAACGCAACGGCGTCAGCTCAGCCCGCTCCCTCGGTGGCGGCCGCGGGGGCTTTCGCCCGGTCACCGGCCGGATGCTTCTCGTCCACCACCATGTCCTCGTGGTAGCTGCGCTCCACGTTGACGTCCCAGATGTTGTGGTCCTCTCCCAACACGTTGCGGGCGGCCAGCAGCGCGGCCAGCATGCTGTGGTCCTGGTTGTTGTAGCGGTGCATGCCGTTGCGGCCCACCGTCTGCAGGTTGTCCAGGCCCTCGATCCACGAGCGCACCACGGCCAGGTTTTCCTTGTAGTCCGCGTCGTATACCGGGTAAGCCATGGGCTGGCGGATGACGGTGCCGTCGACCACGCTCGACGGCGGGGCGAGGCCCAGGTCGTTCAGTTCGCGGGTGGCCAGCTCGATCAGCTCGTGGTCCTTCGCGGTCCACAGACCGTCGCCCTTGTGGCAGAAGTACTCCATGCCGATGCTGGCGTGCTTCGCGTTGGGCACCATGTCCTGGGACCAGCTGCGGAAGTTCTGGATGCGTCCGACCTGGACGTCGGGGCTGTGGATGTAGATCCAGTTGTCGGGGAACGGGTCGGCGTGGTCGAGGATCAGCGTGACAATCAGGAAGTCGCGGTAACGCAGGTTGCCCGCGGCCTCCAGCACCTCGGGCGGCGGAGGCGGCGTGATCGACCGCACCAGCGTGGTGATCGGCATGCTGTTGATGTAGTGGTCGGCCTTCACGGTTTCGGTGGTGGAGGAGCCGTCGGGGTGCCGCGTCCGCAGCGTGGCGGCGGTGATCCGCGTGCCCTCGCGGGCGAAGCCCTCGACGCGGGTGTTCAAGCGGACCAACCCGCCGCGGTCTTCGATACGGGCCCGGAACATCTCCCACATCTGGCCCGGTCCCTTGCGCGGGTACTTGAAGGTCTTGATCAGGCTGGTGGTCTTGCTGCCGCCGGTCACCGCGTCGGTAATGGCCTTGGTCAGCGAGAGGTCCTTGATGCGCTGGGCGGCCCAGTCGCTGCGGATCTCGGTGCAGGGGATGCCCCAGACCTTCTCGGTGTAGGTGCGGAAGAAGTGCCAGTACAGCCGGCCGCCGAAGCGGTTGCAGACCCACTGCTCGAAGTTGTCTTCGTCTTTGCTGGGACGCAGCTTCCACTTGGCCAACGAGAGCATGATGCGGACGGTCTCGTAGGGCCCCAGGTTCCGCAACGCGTTCATCGGGCTCAGCGGGTAATCGTAGTACTTGCCGCGGTAAAAAATACGGCTTTGCCGCGGCACGTCGATGAACTGGTCCTCGATCACCTCGTCCCACAGCGCCTCGACCTCTTTCACCTTGGTGAAAAAGCGGTGGCCGCCGATGTCGAAGCGGTAACCCTTGTATTCGGCCGTGCGGGAGATGCCACCGACCTGGTCCGAGGCCTCCAGCACCAGAGGAGCGGTCGAGCGGTCGCCCTTGAGAAGGGTGTAGGCCGCGGTCAGACCGGCGGGCCCGCCACCGACCACCAGCACCGGCACATGGCTGGCGTCGGGCGCGGATCGGGGGGCAGAGGAATCTGGAGCGTGTGGCGACACCTGGGGCCCGGACTCCGAGCGTTTTTCCAAGGCGGTTCCGGCCATGCGAGAAATCATAATCCAGGGCTCGATCAGTAAGGGTTGGGCTGCCGTCGGTTCCCGTCGGGAAACGGGGGCGGGGGCGGGGCGGGGGCGGGGCGGGGCGGGAGGCAAGCCCGCCACGGGAAACCCGTTGCGGGCTCCCGATCGGATCGGGACCACCCGTGTTGTAAACTAAAGGACCACTCTGAAAACGGGGTGAAATCCGGAGGCGGTTCTCCACCTTTTCCTGAGCGGTGACGGGGCCTTCCCCGGCTTGCACCCGGGTGGCCCGGCTTACGCCGCGCCCACGCGCGGCCAGGCTCCACACCTTCCTGTTTCAGGTCTGCGGCCCGAAACACGCCCGTCGGTCCGCGGCGTCGACGTGCCGGGCCCGGTCCATTTCGAACGTGGCCAGACGTCCCGGGGCCCCGCCCGCCCCCAGGGCGTAGCCCAGGGCCTGCCCGAGGGCGTCGCACTGCAGGGCGGCGTACAGGGCGGGATACACCCGGGGGGTCAGGGCCGCCCTCTGGCCGCCGCCGAAGTGGGTGGCCCGCTCACGGACGAACCGCAGCGGCGCAATGGCCGGGCTCAGCAGCACGTAGGCCAGTCGGCGGCCGAAGCCCCAGCCCCCTTCGTCGGCGCGTCGCGCGCCATACAGGCGGCCGGCATCGGTCCGCAGCTTCGCCGTCGCCCAGGGGGTCGACGGGTTGACGTGCGCGATCCGGGCATCCACCGCGTGGGCGAAGGCGTGGCCGCCGCCGCGCAGCTCACGCAGGAACAAGCCCTCGCGTCCGGTCAGCTCGCCCAGGCGGGGCAGCAGCGGATCCAGGGCCGCCCGCCGCAGCGACACGTTGTGGGCGGCGACCCACGCAACGGGGGTGGGGCCGGCGGCGGCCTGGGGGAGGCCGGTGTCGGTGTCCGGTGCCTCTGCCTCCGCGGCGCCCTGGTCGGCCGGCATCCACCGGCCGTAGGCCAGCAGCATGTTGGCCCAGCTGAATCCGGACCGCGGGTTGGCGTTGGTCACGCCAAAGCCGATGGCCGCCACGCCCGGCCCCACCGCGTGCCAGGCGGCAAGCGTGCGCTCGGCCCACGCCGGCTCGGGGAAGGCGTGGTCTTCGATCAACGCCACCACCGGGGCCGTGGCGGCGTGGACTCCCGGGGCCAGATCGTGATCGACGTGGGTGACCGCGGGCAGCCTCAGCAGCCGCAGGGCACCCAGTCGCTGGTGGTTCGGCGGCAGGGCGCCGGGGTCCATGCGGGCGTCGTCGGGGCCGACGGCGATCAGCTCGATCCGATCGGCGGCGGTCTGGGCGGTCAGGGCGGCGAGGGTTGCCGCCATGCCCGTGAGACCGCGCTCGCAGACCACCACCACCGAGAGTTCGGGCGGGGCGGTGGCCACGGGGGGGGACGCGGGGGGCGACGTTTCGGAGGCACGGGGGGCGTTCATGGGCTCAGCGTCAGGAGTGGGGGGCCAGGGCGGGTTCGGGGGCGAGGGCCGGCACACGCGGGGCGGCCAGCTCGCGGTATATGCCGAGCAGTCGTTCGCCGACCGCCGTCTCGGAGAAAACGCCCAGGGCGCGGGCCCGGGCCGCGGCCCCCAGTGCTTCGGCGTGGTCCGGGTCGCTTAAAATCCGGGTCAGCTGCCGGGCCCACGCCCCCCGGTCGGCCGGCGGCACGAGGTACCCCGTCTGCCCGTCGGCCACGATCTCGGCCTGGCCGCCGATGCGGCCGGCGACCACGGCGGTGCCGCGCATCATCGCCTCGAGCGACACATTGCCGAATGGTTCTTCCCACTGCGAAGGCGTGGCCTGCACCCAGGCGGCGTCCAGCCTGGTCTCCATTTCACCCCGCGGCAGGTGCCCGCAGAACGTCACGGCGTCGGCCACGCCGAGCTCGGCGGCCAGACGCCGCAGCGACGCCCGCTGCGGGCCGTCGCCCACCACGCACAGCCGGGCGTCGGGCACGCGACCGCGGGCATCGGCGAACGCCCTCAGCAGCAGGTCCACGCCTTTTTCCGGGACCAGCCTGCCGGCAAAGGCCGCGGTGGGCGGGCCGACCAGGGGCGGGCGGGGCAGACGCTCGGGCACGCCGTTGTGCACCACGTCGACCGGTCCGGTGAAACCGCCGCTCCGCAACACCCCCTCCATGGCCCGGCTGAGCACCACCACCCGGTCCAGGGCGTCGCGTCCGCGTCGAAACGCGCGGAGCTGGGCCATGGCCGGCAGGAAGCTCAGCGTGCTGACGCAACCCCCGGACCGGCACACGCGACCCGCCGGCACCGTGCAGGCCCGCCCGTCGGGCAGCCGCTTCTGGCCTGTGGGACACACCGACTTGTACTGGGCGGCGTGGTACAGGGTGGGCACCGACCGCAGCAGCGGCAGCACCGCGGGAGACAGCTGCCACAGGAACATTCGCACGTGCACCACGTCGGGTCGGAACGTGGCGAGCGCCGACCTCAGCGTCCGGACGGCCGACGCGTTGTGCAGAGAAGTGAGCACCTGCAGGCGGTCGTTGCGTCCACGGCACGCGTGGTCGGCCCGCGAGGGGCTCTGGCGGTCGGCGGCCACCCCCGGCAGCGGGGCGTCGCTGGCGAGCAGACGCACGTCGTGCCCCGCCGCCCGGAAGCGGTCGCGCAGGCGCAGCATCTGGCGCTCGGCGCCGCCGTCGGGGCTGCCGTAGTCGTTGAGCATCAGCACGCGGAGCGGGGTCATGGGCGGGCACCCTGGCGGGGAGGCGCCGCGGGGTGCGGGGCCACGGGGGCGGGCGGTGGGCTCACCGCAGCACGTCGGAATGCTGAACTGCGGGCGGCGGCGCTTCGACGTCGGGCAGCCGCAGCGCCGCCGAACCGCTGGACGCGTCGCCCAGGGGCCGCACGCGGTGCCAGCGCCCCGACGCCGCGGCATCGCGGGCCGCGGCCACGGCGTCGACAGCGTGGGCGGCGGCCCGCAGGTCGGCGCCGTGGGGATCGCTGCCTCCGTTGGCCGCGTCGATGAAGGCCTGCAGAGATCGGGCAAACGATGGCTCGCCCCACGGCGAGGCGATCAGCGTGCCCGGTCGGGCGGCACGCCAGGCCTCGGCCAGCCGCGCGAAGCGGCCCGGCGACGTCACGGGGGCCCGCGGCGCCGCGTCGTGCGTGTCAATCACCAGGTTCCCGCGCTCGCCGTAGATCTCGAGGCGGTTTTCGCCGCGGCCGGTCATCGCGGCGTAGGTGCCGCTGAACACCACACCCGGGGGGCGGGGCGGGCCGCCGCCGTCGGCGTCGTCCGCCGCGTCGGCCCGCGGGCAGAGCCGGGCGCACATGGTGGCGGTGACTTCCTGGCCCGCGTCGCGGTCCTCGACGGTGCAGGCGACCGCGTCGATCGGCAACGCCAGCAGGTGCATGACCAGATCCAGGTGGTGCACGCCCAGGTCCAGCAGCACGCCACCGCCGGTGGCGGTCTGCTGCTTCCACCCCGGCAGCGAGCGGGCGGCCGCGGTGAAGACCGAGCGGACGGCCTGCACCCGGCCCAGGCCGCCTTCCGCCAGGCGTCGGCGGGCGTCCGCGACCGCGGGGTGGTGGCGGAAGTTGAGCCCGCAACGGGCGGTGCGGGGTCCGTTCGTGTCGCCGCCGCGTTCGGCCAGGTCGGCCAGGGCGTGGGCCGCGGCGGCGGTGACCGCCGAGGGCTTCTCCACGTAGACGTGCCGGCCGGATTCGAACGCCCGGGTGGCGATGTCCGCGTGGGTGATGGGCGGCGTGGCGATCACCACCGCGTCCACTTCGGCGTCGTTTAACAGCTCGCGGTCCGAAGCCCAGACCCGCGCGCCCCGCGCCGCCCGGGCCGCCGCGGCGCGGGCCTCGGGGTCCATCTCGGCCACGGCCACCAGACGCGCCCCGCGGGCGGCGCTCAGCACCGGCAGGTGGAACAGGCGGGCGATTCGGCCGCAGCCGATGAGGCCGACCTTCAGGGTGGCGGCAGGGGGGGGGGACCGGGCATAAATCTCCAGGCGGGGGAGGGCAGGAAGCAGCAGAGCGTACGTTCTGCCCGCCCGACCCCAAAGCGGAGATCGAGGGGTGAGCGATTTTTCACGCGGGCGTTAATCCGACGCGGGCGCCGGACGCGGCGGACGCGGCGGGCTGGGCGTGCGCGGCACCCCGGGCCCGGCGCGGCGGTGCCGGTCCCCTGACCGACCGGCCCGCATCCACCGTGGCGGGTTGACCGCGACGCCCGGAAGCCCCGACCCACGCGGCCTCGCCTCGCGGGCGCAAACTCTTAGGATGCCGACCATGCGGGTTCGCTTTCTATATCCGGTGCCGTACCCGGCGCCCTACGCGGCCTGGATCCAGATTTTCCGGACGGCCGCGGCGCTGCGCTGCGGCGGTGACGACGTCGCGGTGATCACGGGTCGGTCGCAGGCGGGCCACGCCGCCCCCGACCCCGCCGACGCGGCGGTGCCGCACGCGCGCGACGGGGCGGCGTGGGCGGCGGCCATGGCGGCTGCGTTGCGCACCGACGACCCCGCCAGCCGGTCGGCGGGTTTGGGGTGGGCCGCCGGGTACGCGTGGCCGGCACGGGCGGAGCGTCTGCGCGCGTTTCTGCAACGCGTCGGGGCGGAGACGCCGGGGTGAGCGATTCCACACCCCGCCCCTCCGAATCCGCCCGCGGGGGTGCGGCCATGCTCGCGGGCCAGGCGGCGCGGTTTGTGGTGTCGGCGATCACTTTCATGCTGCTGGCCCGGTGGCTGGGCAAAGAGCCCTTCGGCCTGCTGGCCATGGCCGAGCTGGTGACCTCCGTGGTGCTGGCCGTGGGTGGGTTCGGCTTTGGCGTGGCGGTGGTGCAGCGGCCGACGCTTGACGGCGCCGCGCTGAACCGGCTGTTCCGGATCAACCTGCTGCTGAGCGTGGCGCTCTGGGGGGGGGTGACGCTCGGCGGCGCCGCGCTCGCGCTGTTCTTCGGCCGGCCGGTGCTGGTGCCGCTGGTGGCCACCCTGGGGCTGGGGGTTCTCATCGACAACGCCGCCACGCTGCACGCCGGGCTGACGCAGCGGCGGATGCGCTTCGCGGCGCTGGCGCGGATCGAGGTGGGGTCGGTCGTGCTGGGCTGCGGGGCGGGGCTTTCCGCGGCCGCGGCGGGCGCGGGGGTGTGGGCGCTGGCCGCTCAGCAGGGGGTGGTGCTGACCGCCCGCAGCGTCGGCCTGGTGCGGGCGGCCGGCCCGTGGCCCGGGCGTGGCGCGGGGGTTGCCGCGGCCGACGACCCGGCCTACCGCGCACTGCTCGCCTACGGCGGCGGCCACACCCTGGCCCGCGTCGTCAAAGAACTGAGCGGCCGGCTGGATCAGCTGGTGATCGGCCGCCTGGCGGGCGTAGCGTCGCTGGGTGCCTACCGCAACGCGCATCAGTGGGCCTTGCTGCCCCTGCAGCAGGGGCTCAGCCCGCTGACCACCGTGGCGACGGCGGGTGCCTGCCGGCGCCACGCCGCCGGCGATGCCGTGGCCTACCGCCGCTACATGCGTCGCGCCGCGGAGGCGGCCGCCACGGTGACGGTGCCGGCGGTCGTGTTCATGATGGTGGCCGCCGGGCCGGTGGTCGCGCTGGTGCTGGGCCCCGATTGGGCCGAAGCCGAGCCGCTGCTCCGCATCCTCAGCGTCGGCCTGCTGGCCGTGATTCCCACCATGCTGCTCAAGCCGGTGATGTACGCCGCGGGGCGGATGCGCCCGGTGGTGCAGGTCAACCTGATGTCGGCCGCGTGGTCGGTGGCGGGGGTGGCCGGCGGCGCCGCGTGGGGGGTGCCGGGGATCGCCTGGGGCGTCAGCCTCTCCCGCTACGCGGCCGCCGCGGTGACCCTGCCGTGGGGCCGACGCGGGTCGGCGGTGACGGTCGCCGATCTGGTCGCCCCGCTGTGCACCCCGCTGATGCTCTCGGGGGTCGCGGGGGGAGCGGCGTGGGCACTGACTCCCGCCGCGACCCGCTTGATGGGGTCGACCTTCGCCGTGGTCCCGCTGGCGGCCGTGTTCGGCGGGCTGTACGCGGGGCTGACCCTGAGCCTGCCCGGACCGCGGGGACGGGTGCTTGCGGGGCTCTCTCTGCTGCGTCGACGATGAGGGCCCGAAATGGGGCGTTGACCCCCGTCACCGCAAGGGGCCAACACGTGGCCGGGCGGCGTCAGACCTCCTCTCGGCCGCGTCGAACGTTCCGGTGTGGGAAGCGTTCCGCGACTATTGTCGCCTTCGCCCGGGACCGGACCCGCCGGCCGCGGTAAAGTTCGTCCCGCGCCGTGGCGGTCTGCCCCCATTTGTTCAACCCCGTCACCCTCCCTTGCGTTCACCCCTCCGCGATTCTCTGACGACGACTCGGGAACCGGCCGGGGAGCGGGCCGGCAAGAACCCGGCCATTTCGGTCATCGTGCCCACCTTCGGTCGCGCCGATGCGATCGGCCGGTGCGTGGCGGCCCTGCGGGCCCAGCAACCCGTGGACGGGGGGTTCGAGATCGTGGTGGTCGACGACGGCTCGCCGGAGCCGGTCAGGGTGTCACCGGCGAACACCGGACCGCCGGTGCGGGTGGTCCGGCAGCCCAACTCCGGACCGGCCCGCGCCCGCAACCGCGGCGCGGCCGAGTCGCGGGGCGCTCTCCTGGCGTTCACCGACGACGACTGCGCCCCCGAACCCGGCTGGCTCGCGGCCATGGCCCGGGCCCACGCCGACGACCCCGACGCGTTGCTGGGCGGCGTGACCGTCAACGCGGCCCGGAACAGCGTCCCGGCGCAGGCCAGTCAGGACCTGCTGGCCTTTCTGTACCGCGATATGCAGAACCGGGTGTACGACGCCCCGTTCTTTGCGAGCAACAACCTCGCCTGTTCCGCCCATCGGTTTGCCGCCGTGGGCGCGTTCGACACCAGCTTCCCGCTGGCGGCCGGCGAGGACCGGGAACTCGGCGACCGCTGGCACCACGCGGGGCACGCCCTCACCTTGGTGTCGCGGGCACGGGTCCGCCACTTCCACGCCATGAACGTGAAGGATTACTGGCGGCAGCACCACAACTACGGCCGCGGGGCGCTGCACTTCCAGAATGCGCGGACCAGATTCGGCCGCGCGGGTCTCAAGCCCGAGGGGCCCGGGTTCTACCGGGGCATGCTCGGCGAGCCCTGGCGTGCGGTCGAACGCGGCGCCCGTCTGCGGCGTTCGCTGCTGATTGCGCTGGCTCAGCTGGCCACCGCCGCGGGGTACGCGGCCGAACGACGCCGGCTTGCGGTTTCGGCACCGGCCGCGCGCTGAACCGCCGCCATGCACCCGCGAGGCCCTGCGCGGCCCCCGACGCCTTCCTCGACACCGTGCCCCCCCGGCCCGGCGTACGCATGAGTTTCGGGCGGCAGACCGCTTAAAAATTATTAACGTCAACTCCGGGGTATCGGGGTGTCGACGGTCGGTACCTTCCCCGTACTGAGGACCGCCCCGAGCGGCCCGCGTCACGCTTACACGACTCGTTGGGATGGTCCGGATTGTCAGCCTCCAGCGTTGAGACCAGCACGGCACCGGTCTCCGGTGGGGCAGGTGCGTTGCGCGGCCGCCGGGCCATCACCATTGAGGACGTGCTGCGCGGCCCCACCCGGCTTGGCGATCTGGCCGCCACGCTGCGAAAGATGCGGGGCGAGATGCCCGCCGCCGGGTACACCGCGGGGGTGCTGGTCGGGCTGACGGTGGTCGAGGTGGGGCTTCAGCTGGCCCTGGCCGTCAGCGGCAAGACCCTGCTGGACGGCGTGCTGCGGGACCGCGGGCTCTCATGGGGGCTCGGCGCAGGCGCGTTCGGGCTGATCGGCCTCGTGCTGGTGGCGTCGTGGAGCCGGCAGGTGTGGCAGGAGCGGGCATCGCTGCGTTGGCGCGAGCGCTGCGTCGACCGCCTGGGCACCCACATCACCGCGGCGCGGCTGGAGGACCTGTCGGCGGTGCCGATGGCGGCGCTGCGCGAGATCCTGATGACCGATGCGCCGTACCTCACGCGGTTCGGGGTCGAGACGCTGACCCAGAGCTGCGTGCTGGGCCTGTGGGTGCTGGCCGCGGCGGGCTTTCTCGCGCTCTACGCGTCGCCGCTGCTGATTGTGCTGGTGGCGCTGCTGGCAATCTGCGGCGGGGCGATGCTGTGGGGATCGCGGGCCCATCTGGGGCTGACGGGCAGACGCTTCGCGGCGCTGGCGGAGCTGAGCCAGTCGGCCCGCAACCTGGTGGAGGTCGACCGCGTGATGCTGACCCGCCAGTTCGGGCTGGGGCCGCGGTTTCTGGACCATTTCAACGCGGCCCACGACGCCTTCCGCGCGATCGCCCTGAAGCAGGGCCGGCTGACCGCGGCGGTGCGGGCGATGCTGGGGGTGCTCAACGCCTTCGCCTTCCTGGGGCTGGTGCTCGTGGGCGGCGTGCTCATCGCCCGTGGAAGCCTGGAGGCCGGCGTGCTACTGGCTGCGCTGTTTGTGGTCGGCCAGGTGCTGGTGGCCCTGGTGCAGATGGGCGACCTGGCCGGCCGCGCGGCCGAGGCGGCGACGGCCGGGCGGCGGATGGGGGCGTACTGGGATGCCGAACCGGCCGCGGCGCGGCGGGTGACCGCGGCCGACGCGCGGGTGGGGGCGGTCGATGCGGCGGGCGTGTCGTTCGGTTATCTGCCCGACGAACCGGTGTTCGCCGACGTGTCGCTGCGGGTGGAGCGGGGGCGCATCGCGGCCTTGACCGCGGAGACCGGCGCGGGAAAAAGCACGTTCGCCCAGGTGTTCACGGGGCTGCTGTCGCCGCAGACCGGGGCGGTGCGGGCGCAGCTCGACGGCGGAGACGCGTCTGACGTGGCGGCGTTGGCGCCGGGTGACGTGTTGTATCTGGGCCCCAAACCGATCCTGGTGACGGGATCGATCCGGGACAACCTGCTGCTGGATGCCGCCGCCGGCGGGCGGGGCGACGCGGACGAGCTGGACGTGATCAAGCACGCACTGCGTCGCAAAGGCGAGCCGCTGGACTGGGACGCCCCGCTGGTGGACGCCGGCGGCGGCGGCCTGAGTTCGGGCCAGGGCCAGCTCGTGCAGCTGGCCCGCGCGGTGGCCCGCGACCCCGCGGTGGTGGTGTTCGACGAGGCGACGAGTTCACTGGACATGGAGACCGAACGCGCGGTGCAGGGGGCGCTGACCGACTGGTGCCGCGGGCGGGTGTGCCTGGTGATCTCACACCGCGGGTGCCCCTGGCTGGACGCGGCGGAAGAGCGGGTGCGCTGGTGAAGGTGCTGCACGTCTTCAATTATGCCTGGCCGTACCTGGACGGGTACACCGCGCGGTCGATCGGACTCATCACCGCGCAGCGGCGCTACCTGAAGGTGGGCGGCGCACCGGTGGAGGTGGCCGTGGCGGTGTCGCCCTTCCCGCCGCTGGCCCACGGCACCGACGAGGCGTTCGAGACCAGCGACTGGAACGCGGATCTGCAGATCAAGGCGGCGCGCTTCGTCGGCGGTAAGCCCGTCGGCGCCCGCGGCTGGGAACGGCCGGCGATGGGGCTGGCCCCGGCGACGACCGCCGAGTTCGAGGCCGAACTGGAGAGCATGGTCCGGCGGACCGGGGCCGACCTGATCCACGCCCACCACCCGCACTACAACGCGGGGCCCGCGCTGCGCGTGGCGCAGAAGATCGGGCTGCCGGGGATCTACGAGCTGCGCTGCTTCAACGGCGACTACGACCTGGACGCGGGCGGCGGCTACGCCACGGCCCGCGGCCGCTGGCAGAACCGGCTGGAGCTGGAGCTGGCCCGCGAGGCGAGCGTGGCGGTGACGATCGCCGACGGCCTGGCCGAGCGGATGAGGCGCGGGGGCGTGGATCCGGCCCGCCTGTTTGTGGTGCGTAACAGCGTGGACACGGTGCGGTTCACGCCGGCGGGCGCATCGTCGGATTCGGAAAAAAGCCTGGGGCGCCGGCTGAGGGTGGGCTACGCCACCACGTTCGAGGTGATGGAGAACCTGGAGGCGGCGGTGACCGCGGCGGGGGCAGTGGCCGCGGACTTTGCGGGACAAGGCATCGATTTCCGGCTGGTGCTCGCGGGCACCGGCCGCGACTGGGACCGCATCGCGGGAATCGTGCGGTCCCGCGGACTGGCCGACGTGGTCGAGCTGCCGGGGCTGATTCCCTACGGCGAGATGCCGGACTTCTACCGGTCGCTCGACCTGTTTCTGGTGCCGCGCGGGCGGGCGGCGGTGGCGATGGACACCACCCCGCTCAAGCCGCTGGAAGCGCTCGCCTGCGGGTTGCCGCTTTTGTGCTCGAACCTGCCGGCGCTGCACGAGCTGCTGAAGGAGCGCGCCGACGTGCGCTTCACCGAGCCCGACGCGGCGTCGATCGAGGCGGGGCTGCGCCGCTTTGCCGACGCGCCCTGGGGCGGCGGCGGCGGTATCGACGCGCGGGCGTGGAGCACGGAGGTGCTGCGGTACGAGGCCGTGTACGAGGCGGCGCTGAAGCACGGCCCGCCAGACGGCCGGGGGCGGCGGGCCGCGGTGGGCGCGGGGCTGGGCGTCGCCCGGTCGGCGAAGCGCGGGCTGCACGCCGCGAAGCGGGTGGCCGTGCGGGGGCTGGGCGACCGCGGGCTGCTGCGGGCCGCCGGCGTCGCTCCGCTGAAGACCCACGCGGTGGTGTGCGGCTTCCCGCGGACCGGGTCCACGCTGCTGCAGGTGATGGTGGAGGCCTGCGTGAGCGGGGTGGACACGTACCCCGGGGAGGTGGCAGCGCTGCACGCGGCGCGGTTTGAGCCGCGTACCCGGCCGGTGCTCTTTACCAAGCGGCCCGACGATGTGCTGGACCTCGACGCCATCGATGCGTGGTACGCGAAGCGGCCCGGCGACGTGCGGCTGGTGCTCACGGTCCGCGACCCACGCGACGTGCTGACCAGCGTGCACCGGGCGTACACCGCCGACCGCGGGTACTACGTCACGCCCGAACGTTTCCGCGCGACATGGCGGGCCTTCCGGGCGGCGCGGGAACGCGGCGATGCCCTGGTGCTTCGGTACGAAGACTTCGTAAACGACCCCGACGCGGCCCAGCGGCGGCTGGACGGCCTGATCGGCTGGTCGACGGACGCCCCGTTCTCACAGTTCCACGCCCGGGCACAGACCCAGGAGCAGGACTCGATGACCGAGGGGGCGCTCGGCGGGCTGCGGCCTGTCGAGACCGCCGGGGTGGCGCGCTGGCAGAAGCCAGTCCACGCGTCGCGGATCACGGAGCTGCTGGGGTCGATGCCCGAGCTGGCCGAGGCCTGCGTCGACCTGGGATACGAAACCGACGACGCGTGGACGGCCGCCTTCTCCGCGCCGGCGGGGGGTGACGCGTGACGACCCCCGCCCCCGCCCGCGTGTTCCGATCCGCTCCGGTGCCCGCGGTCTGTCTTTTCGACGCCCACGTGAACGCGGTGCCCGAGGGGATCGCCCCGCCCGACAGCTTCTACGCGTCGGTAAGCCTGAACGAGCTGCTCGCGTCGCGCCGAGCCGACGCCGACCCGGGCATCACCCACGCCGGCGGGCTGGTGGCGGCGCCGGCCGGAACCGACCTGCTTTCGGCGAGCCTCGCGCTGGCCGAGCAGCTGCCGGACCCCCGCGGGGGGTGGCGTGCGGCGCTGCGTTTCGACGGCGGCCGCGGGGCGTTTCCGCGTGCCGACCCGGTGCGCGGTTTCTTCGCCAGGCGGCGGTCGGCCTGGGGATCCGGCGGGCGGGTGGCTGCGGCGATCCGCAGAGACCCGACACTTCTCAATCGCTTCGCGGCGGTGAAGCTCATGCCCCAGCAAACCGGGCTGCCCGAGCCGGACGTGCTGCGGGCGGTGTCCGACGCGGGGCTCCCCTTGCTGGTTCACGCGGGGGCAGGGTGCACGCCGCAGTTCGTCAAACGCCAGCTGCTTCCGCACGTCGGCTCGCCGGTCATCCTTGCGCACCTGGGCAGCTGGCCGTGCGCGGCCGACACCCTCGACGATGCGGTTCAGCTGGCGGCCGACGACCCGCGGGTGCACCTGGAAACCAGCGGGGCGAGCATCGGCAACTTCGTACGCTTCGCGGTGGAGGCGGTGCCGGACAAGGTGCTGTTTGGCACCAACACGCCCATGTGCACGCCGGCCGTGCAGTGGAAGCACGTGGCGGGGGCCATCGACCGCGACGTGACGCTGCGCAAGGTGGCGATCGGCAACGCGGCCCGGCTGTTCGGCCTCTCGGCGGAAGGCGGCGCGTCGTGAGTGACCCACGCATGGACTGCCACGTGCACCTGGGCCCGAGCGATTCGGGCGAGGTGTACTACGGCCGGCTGGAGGGGCCGGAGTATCTGGAGCTGATGCCCCCCGCCGGGCTCACGCACGCGATCGCGTTCCCGCCGCTGCGGCACGGGGGGTACGCCTCGGCCAACCGCACGCTGCTGGAGTGGTGCGACGCGCTGCCGCCGGGCGGGCCCACGGTGCGGCCGCTGGCTCGGGTGGGTGGTGACCGCATCCCGGTGACCGAGCCGCAGCTCTGGCTGGTTCGGAAGGCGGCACGGGCCCGGGTGCTCGCGACGCTTGGGCGCCGGCGTGCAGCGGACGTGGCGACGGACCAGCTCGCCCGCTACGCCGGCATCAAGCTGCTGCCGCACCTCGACGGGCTGCCGGGCGACGACGTGTTCGACGCGGTCAACCAGCTGGGCCGGCCGGTGCTCACGCACGCCGGACGCTACGTCACGCCCGACTGGATCGCCAGGACGGTGCTGCCCAGGGTCCGCGGCCGGCTGGTGCTGGCCCACCTCGGGGCGTTCCCGGACCGCGAGGCCGACCTGAAGGCGGCGGTCGCCCTGGCCGAACGCGAGCCGAGGGTGGTGCTGGACCCCAGCGGCATCTGGATCGAAGACTTTTGGCGCTACGCGATCGAGCGGGTCCCCAGGCAGATCGTGTTCGGCAGCGACTGCCCGCTGACCGCGCCGGCGGTGGCGTGGACGTTTCTCGAACACGTCGTCAGGGACCCGGGCCTGCGCCGACACATGGGCGGCGAGCTTCCGTTCGAAGTCTTCGATTCGGTGATCCGAACCCGGGAGCCGCAGCCGTGACCGGGCTTCTTCCTGACCGTGTGCGGCACGTGCTGACCCGCCGCAGCCTGTGGGGTTACCTGCCGCAGCGCACCCCGGCGGTGCCCGCGGGCCCGCCGATGCTGGCACTGACCTTCGACCTGGACTACCAGGCGGACACCGACGCCTTGCCCGCGCTGCAGACGCTGGTCGAGAAGCACGGCGCGGCGATGACCGTCTACGCGATCGGCCGGCTTGTCGAGAACGATCCCGGGCCGTACCGCGCGGCGGCCGAGGCCGGACACGAGCTGGCAAACCACACCTGGTCGCACCCCAACAACCCGGTGCTGAACCCCGACCGCGAGTTCTGGGACCTGGGCGTCGACGACATGGCCGACGAAATCGGGCGCTGCCAGGACGCGCTTGAGCGGCACACCGGCCGGCGGCCGACGAGCTTTCGCACGCCGCACTTCAAGGACGCCCCGCGCATGCTCGACGCCGTCGCCCGGTTCCCCGAACTGGACTGCATCAGCACCACGCTCGCCAGCAAGTGCCCCGTGCCAACGCCCTATTTCCCGACGTCCCGCGAACCGGCGGGGCGGGAGAGCCTGCACTTCGTGCGGAGGGCGGACGAAACGACGCCGCGGCCGCCGATCATGGTGCCGCTCACCCCGTGCCCGGGGCTTCGCTGGTCGCCGTTCTGCTCCTACAGCGCGATCCGCCGCCCCGCGAACCCGGCCCAGGGCGCCGGCCTGCTGAACGTGGCCGAGTTTGAGCGGCGCTGGGGCGTGATGCTCGACCGGGCGCAGCCGCGAAAGTTTGCGTCGACTTATTTCGACCCCCTGGACGTGATGCGTGACGACGAGACGCGCACGGCCTTTGACCGGATGCTGGGCGAAGCGACGCGGCGGGGGTGGGTGCTGACCACCACCACCGCGGTGGCCAAGCGGTGGCGCGGCGTCGCGGCGGGGGGTGACGCGTGACCCGACGCGCCCCCGAGTCCGACCACACGCCAGCCCCCCGGGTGCTGCACGTGGTGGAGAGCTGGCGGCCGCTGCCCTCGGGCTACGCGTCACGCAGCTGGTGGATCGTGACCGGTCAGCGGCGGCTGGGCATCAGCCGGCCGTCGGTGCTGGTGACCAGCCGCCAGTCCACCTACGGCGATGCGCCGCCCGCGCCGGCGGCGGGCATCGTGCTCACGGCCCTGGCCCCGTCGGCCACCGAGCGGCGGCGGCGGCCCAACCGGCCCTTCTTCGTCGACCGCGTGCACCTGAGGGAGGCGATCGTGCGGGCGGCGCGGGTGGCGGACGCCCGGCTGATCCACGTGCACTGGTCCAGCGCGATTGGCTGTGCGGCGGCTGACGCGGCGCAGGAGCTCGGCATCGCGCTGGTGGCGGAGGTGCGGTTCGACCTGGCCGGAGCCATGAACGCCCAGCTGTTCCGCGGCCGGATGGCCCCGGCCGAAGCGGGCCTGCGGCGCTGGTTCGAGCGGCACCTGAAGCGGGCCGACGCCGTCACCGCGGCCAGCGAGGTGCTGGCGGGACTGCTGCGGAGGCAGGGTTTGCGGGTGACCGCGGTCCCCAACGGGGTGGACGCGGACTTTCTGTCGGCCTGTGACGCCGCCGCGGCCCGCCGCACCGCGGCGCCGGGCGGACGAGTCATGCTGGGCACGACCAGCAAGATGCTGCGTTACGAACATCTCGACGCGTTCTTCGCCGTGCTGCGGGCGGTGCCCGAGACCGACGCGACATTTGTGGGTGACGGGCCGGAGTCTTCGCGGCTCAAAGCCCTGGCGCAGGCGTTCGCCCCGGGGCGGGTCACCTTCACCGGGCGGGTGCCGGCCGAGAAGATCCCCGACCGGCTGGCGGCGATGGATCTGTTTCTGGTGCCGCGGGAGAACGAGACCATCACCCGGTTCGCCGGGCCGATCAAAGTCGTGGAGGCGATGGCCGCGGGCCGCTGCGTGGTGGGCAGCGCGGTGGGCGAGACGGTGTCGCTGCTGGCGGGCGGCCGCGGGGTGCTGGTGCCACCGGGCAACGTCGCGCCGCTGGTCCACGCGGTCCAGACGCTTGCCGCCGATCCCGACCGGCGTGGCCGGCTGGGGGCAGCCGCCCGGGCGTACGCCCGGGACACGCTGGCGGGCGACGCCTTGCTGCAACGGTACGCCGGGGTGTACGCCCGGGCAATGCGCGGCCGGCCGGTGGACCCACCCCCCGAGAGAAACAGGTGATGAACGAGACGCTGACCGAATCGACGCCCCCGACCCAGCCACCCACGCAGGTCTGTGTGGTCGGGCTGGGCTACATCGGCCTGCCCACCGCCGCGGTGCTCGCCTCGCGTGGTTTCGCGGTGCACGGGGTGGAAGTGAACCCCGACGCGGTGAAGATCATCAACGGCGGGCGGGCCCACATCGTCGAGCCCGACCTGGACATGCTGGTGCAGGCGGGTGTGGCCACCGGACGCCTGCGGGCCCACGTGGACGTTGCGCCAGCCGACGTGTTTGTGCTCTGCGTACCCACCCCGCTGACCGGCGGGCGCAGCGACCGCCCCCGGCCCGACCTGTCGTACGTGGAGAAGGCCGGCGACGTCATCGCCCCCCACGTCGCAGCGGGCAACCTCGTGGTTCTCGAAAGCACCAGCCCGCCGGGGACCACCGAACGGCTGGCCGAGCGGCTGCGCGAGCAGAGCGGGCTGGGCGACGCGCTGCACGTGGTCCACGCGCCCGAACGGGTGCTGCCCGGGCACATCCTGCGCGAGGTCGTCGAGAACGACCGCATTGTGGGCGGGGTGGACGCGGCGAGCACCGCCGCGGGGGTGGCCTTTTACGAGCGTTTTGTCCGCGGGGCGATTCTGCAGACCACCGCGAGCACCGCCGAGGCCGCGAAGCTGACCGAAAACGCCTTTCGCGACGTGAACATCGCCTTCGCCAACGAGTTGTCTCAGATGAGCGAGACGCTGGGCCTGGACGTGTGGGAGCTGATCCGCCTGGCCAACCGTCACCCTCGGGTGAACATCCTGCGGCCCGGGCCCGGAGTGGGGGGGCACTGCATCGCGGTCGACCCCTACTTCCTGGTCGACGCCGCACCCGACGACACGACACTCATCGCCACCGCGCGGGCGGTGAACCGCGCCAAGCCCGGCGCGGTCATCGGGCGCGTGCTGGCCGCCGCCGAGCGGTTCAAGCGGCCGGTCGTGGCGTGTATGGGGCTGGCCTACAAACCCGATATCGACGACCTGCGCGAGTCGCCGGCGTTGGACATCGTGCGGGCTCTGAAAGAGCGGCTCGGGGGCGGGCTGCGGGTGGTGGAGCCGAACCTGGCGTCGCACGACGATTTCGAGCTCGCGTCAACCGCTGACGCGGTGGAAGCGGCTGACGTGGTGGTGTTCCTGGTCGGGCACCGGGAGTTTCTGACGCTCAAGCCCTCGACGTTGGCGGCGAAGGTCGTGGTGGACGTGTGCGGGGTGCTGGAAGGGTAAGCGTTCGCAGGAGCGCTGCCGCGATGGCGCGACGATCCACGGGAGGGCGAACCTCCCGAAGTACTCCGTCCCCGCTTGCGTTCTTGCTGACCCCCCACACCCAATACCCAACACCTCGCGCAGCGCACGCCCACCCTCTTTTCGGCTCCCGATCACCAGCAACCCAAACCACCCCCACCCGCATGAGCCACATCACCCTCTTCATGGGCACGCGACCCGAAGCCATCAAACTCGCCCCGGTGATCCGTGCGCTGGACGCCACCGACGGGGTGACCCTGCGGGTGGTCAGCACCGGCCAGCACCGCGAGATGCTTGACCAGGTCGTACGCATCTTCGGCCTGCGGATCGACGCCGAGCTGTCGGTCATGCGTGACGGCCAGACGCTGGCCGGGCTCACCGCGCGGGTCGTGGAGGCGGTCGATGCGGAACTCGCCGCTCACCGGACCGACGCGGTGATCGTGCAGGGCGACACGACCACGGCCTTTACGGCCGGTCTGGCGGCCTTCTACCGCCGGACGCCGATCGCCCACGTCGAGGCCGGCCTGCGGACCGGGCGGATGGACGCGCCGTTCCCCGAAGAGGCCAACCGCGTGCTGCTGTCGCGCCTCGCGCGGTGGCACTTCGCGCCCACCGAGCAATCGGCGCAGAACCTGCGCGGCGAAGGCGTGGACCCTGCGGCGGTCCACGTCACGGGCAATACGGTGATCGACGCGCTCCTGATCGAGGCCGCCCGTCAGGCCGACGACGCGGACCCGGCGATGGAGGAGGCCCACGCGGCGCTGGCCCCCGAACTGGGCGAGGGCTGGCGGGACCGGCGGCTGGTGCTGGTGACCGGTCACCGCCGCGAGAACATCGGCGGCGGGTTCGAGGCGATCTGCCGCGCCCTGCGTCGGCTGGCCGACACGCACCCCGACCACCGCTTTGTCTACCCCGTGCACCTGAACCCGAAGGTGAAGGGGCCGGTGACCGAGCTCCTGGGCGGCGTGGACAACATCGACCTGATCGCGCCGCAGTCCTACCGGCCGTTCGTGGCGCTCATGCGGCACGCGACGCTGATCCTGACCGACTCGGGCGGCGTGCAGGAAGAGGCGCCATCGCTGGGGGTGCCGGTGCTGGTGATGCGTGAGACCACCGAGCGCCCTGAGGGTGTCGACGGCGGCACGGTGCGGCTGGTGGGCACCGACGAGGCGTTGATTGTGCGCGAAGCCGCCCGGCTGCTGGACGACCCCGCGGCACACGCGGGCATGAGCGAGGCGCAGAACCCCTACGGCGACGGGGCCGCGGCGGAGCGGATCGCTGCGACCCTGGCGGCGGAAGCCCGGCCGGGAGGGCGATGACCCCCGGGCCCGCCGACAAGAAACACGGCCGTCGCCTGTGCGGCGCGGTGCCGGTGGTGTGCCTGGCGGCGACGCTTGTTTTCGCGGCGCTGCATATCGCCCTGATCGGGTCGGCCGTGCACGGCGACGGGCTAGGCTACTTTGCGCCGCTGCGGTCGGTCCTGTTCGACGGCGACCTGCGGATCGACGACGAGTCGGAGCACTACCGCGGATTGACGTCGCGGCACAGCGGTCGCCCGCGCTTCAGCGGCCCCGCGCTGGCGTACAGCAAGTACCCGCCGGGCATGGCCCTGGCGTGCGCCCCGGGGTTCGTCCTGGCCGACGGCATCCTGCGGATGGGCCACCGTGCGGGGGTCTGGCGGTCGGTCCCCGCCAACGGGCTGAGCCTGCCCTACGAGGTCGGGTTCTGCGCGGCGTCGGTGGGCTGGGGGCTTTTGGGGCTGGGGTGGAGCTACCGCCTGGCCCGCAGGTTTTTCGACCGCGCGGCCTGCCGCATCGCGCTGGTCGGGGTCTGGCTGGCCAGCCCGCTGTGGTACTACCTGGCCTTCGAAAACAGCATGAGCCACGCGGTCTCGGCCGGCACGGTGGCGGGGTTTGTGTACCACACGTGCCGGGGCCGCTGGCGGAGCCGGGCGGGGCAGGCGGCGCTGGTCGGGGGCCTGCTGGGGCTGGCCACGCTCGTGCGGCCGCAGAACCTGGCCTGGGGGCTGCTGATCCCCGCCGCGCGGTGGGTGCTGCCGACGCCGGACGGCGTGGGGCTGCGGCCACGGCCCGCCCTCACCGGCGGGCTGAGCTTCCTGGCACTGGCCGGGGTCGGGGTGGCCACCACCCTGATGGCCTGGGGGGCCGGCGAGGAGGCCCGCCCCCCGACGGCCATCGGCGGGACCTACCTGGCCGAGGCGCTCTCGCAAACACCCGAGGGGGGGCTGCGGCCGCTGCACCCCTACCTGGGCCGGGTGTTGTTCTGGGGCGTGCGACCGCTCTTCGTCTGGCACCCGCTTACGGCGGTCGCGGTGATGGGGCTGGGCGTCGCGGCGGTGCGTGGCGGGCCACGCGGGCGGCTCGCCGCGGCGCTGGGGATCGGTTTTCTCGTGCAGATGTACGCGATCGGCGCCTGGTTCGCCGGCTACCAGGGGGCCACGGTCGGCCTGAGGATGGCCTGCGGCTGCACGGCGGCGTTTGTGTTCGGCCTGTCCTTCGCCGCGCACGCGGCCTGCCGCCGGATGCCCCGGGTCGGGGGCGCGGTCTGCGGTCTGGTCGTGGCGGCCGCCGCGGGCCTCAACGCCTCGCTGATCGTGGCCTACGTGCAGGACGACTTCGACGGCGACCGGTGGTACGGCCCGCGTGAGGTGCTGAGCACGCCGCTGCGCCAGCTCGACCGGTGGTGGGGCGGCTGAGATGCCCCGGGTTCGGAACCGACGCGGTGCGGGTTCGCCAGGCACCCGCGTGGCCACGCGAGCTCTGCGGCACCCCGACGCAGAACGCAGGCGTGCTCGGATGCGTCCGCTGCGGGCCGGCGTCAGACCGGGGGTGACGCGGACGACGACGCGGCGGCGCAGCGTTCGGAAGACCGGGCCGAATCGGCGGGCGTCTCCCGCGCGGCCTGACGCAGCAGCACGGCGAGCCCCGCCAGCCACGCGGCGTGCTGCAGCACCTGCCAGGTGACCGAGCGGCCCCAGACCGACTCGGGCACCCAGAGCGTGAGACCCACGCCCGCGGCGGCGAGGGCGGCCGACCGGCTCGGCCGGGTCTGCGCGGTCGACGAGACCGCCCGCGCAAGCAGGCCGGCCAGCAGAAACGCGAGCAGCAGGTCGTCGTAGTGGCGGTGGTAGCACCAGAGGCGGGCGGCGACCCCGACGATCGCGGCGCGGACCAGCAGGTCGGTGCGGCGGAAGCGGTAGAGCACGGCCGCCGCCGCCGCCAGCACCCCCGCCGCCAGGCCCGCGCTGCCGGCGGGCTCGGGCACGCCCAGCCAGCCGATGAGCTGCGGCAGGCCCCCGCCGGTTCCGGTGTACTGGTTCAGGTGCCGCTGGGCGGCCAGCCAGGTGTCCAGCGGGTTGCGGCGGGTCAGCCCGACGAAGGCCAGCACCGCGACGCCGACCACACCGAAGGAGATCGCCGCCGCCCGTTTGTCGCGGCGGTTGAGCACCAGCAGGCCGAAGGGCACCGCGAAGGTGGGCTTGATCGCGGCGAAGCCCAGCAGCAGCCCCGCGGCCGAGACCCGGCGTGTGCGCAGGGCCACCAGCGTCAGCAGCAGCAGGGTCAGCTCGACCAGGCCGTAATTGCCGACACTGAAAGTCAGGCAGACGGCGCTGATAAGGCCGACCCCCGCCGTCGCGAGCCGCGCGGCGGGCACGCCGTGACGGCGGCGGGTCTCCCGGTAGATCAGAACGAGCAGCAAGCCTGCGCACGCGGTGTTGACGAACGCAAACCAGACCACGGCGGCCGCCAGGGTCGGCGGTCCGTGCAGCGGGATAGCCAGCGTGTAGGTCCAGGGCGGGTAGATCCCGATCGGCACCGGGCGGCCCGGGCGGTCCAGGTCCGCGTGGTAGGGCGGCGCGTCGGGACCCAGCCCCCCGGAGGTCCACCGGTCGTGCTGCCCGTCGATATCGAAATGCAGCTGATTCGGATCCACACCGCGCAGGACGTACTGCACCTCCTGCCAGCGGCTGGACAGGTCCACCGGCGTGCTGAGAAACGCCCGCTTCACGCCAACGCCCAGGTTCGCGGCGGCCAGGGGCAGCAGGCACAGCAGGCTGACGGTCGCGAGCGACCAGGCGCGACGCGGTCCCGGGCCGTGGTGCGGGTTCGGTTTCGGGTCGCGGCGGGCCGTCATGCAACTCCCTGTGGGGCCGCACGGCGGGCCTTTACCCGGCTCGGGCAGTCCGGGTGGGGTCCGGTCCGGCACGGGTCAGATCCGGATCGGTTCCGGGGCGGCGGCCGGGAGAAGTCTAACGTGTGCCGGCACCGCGCCGGCGTCGCCGTCCAACGCCGCGCCGCACATCGCCCGCCTGCGCGAGCGTGCCGTGGCGGCGGGCATGGAAACCCCTTCACCCGGTTTTGGGCGTCCGTCCAGCGGCGACGGGATAGCGTGGACCGTTGAACCTTTCGTCCACCTGCACCCGCTGCCCGGAGATCCCGCCATGCCCGACCTCGCCGACCCCCGCACCCTCTACGCCACCCCGCCGTTCGACGACCAGAAAGCCATTGGCATGCCCGGCGCGGCCGAGAAGATGAACCCCGCCCCCGACCACGGCGAGCGCGGCTACGTGGGCAGCGGCAAGCTCAAGGGCAGGGTTGCCCTGGTCACCGGCGGCGACAGCGGCATCGGCCGCGCGGTCTGCATCGCCTACGCGAAGGAGGGGGCAAACGTCGTGGTCGCGGGTTTCAGCAACCCGGAAGACGGCGAAAAGACCCGGGCGCTGTGCGAGTCCGCCGGCGTCAAAGCCAGCTACGAGCAGGCCGACGTGCAAGACCCCGCGGCCTGCCGGGACCTGATCGACCGGGTCGTCGGATCGCTCGGCGGCCTCGACGTGCTGGTCAACAACGCCGCCTACCAGGAAACCCGCGAAACCCTGGACGAGATGGAAGACGAGCTTTTTGACCGCATCATGAAAACCAACGTCTACGGGCCCTTTTACCTCAGCAAAGCGGCCCTGCCGCATCTGAAACCCGGGGCGAGCATCATCACCACCACATCGATCCAAGGGTACGACCCGTCGGCCGCGCTGCTGCCTTATGCCACGACGAAGGCGGCCATGAACGGCATGACCAAAGCCCTGGCCAAACTGGCGATCAAGTCCGGGGTGAGGGTGAATGCGGTCGCGCCCGGTCCGGTGTGGACCCCCTTCATCCCCGGCTCGATGCCGCTGGAGCAGGTCAGGCAGTTCGGCTCGTCCACCCTCTTTGAGCGGCCGGCCCAGCCCATCGAACTCGCGCCGCTCTACGTGTGGCTCGCCTCGCCAGAGGCCAGCTACGTGACCGGTGAGGTGTACGGAGCCACCGGCGGCAAATCGCCGGTTTGAAGTCGGCGCCGATGTGCCGTCTGATCTCTCCAGCCCCCAGGACCCCATGACCGATCCGCTGATGACCGTACCCGCCCATGCCCGCTCCGGGGTCTGGCTCGTGGTGGACTTCTTCGTGAAGCCCGACCGCGTGGACGACGCCCGCAGGCTGTTTGCCCGGCACGTCGCGGACGGCCGCGGCGATACCGGCAACCTGCTGTTTATCGCCCTCAATGATGCCGACGACCCCACACGGTTCACCACCGTGGAGGCGTGGGAAGACGCCCCGGCGATCGCGGCGCACGACGACACCGCCCATCACGCCCGGTTCCTTCGCGGATTGCGTGAGATGCAGACGCGAGAGAAACAGGTGCGGACGCTTCACTACCACCCGTCGACCCCATCCACCCCGGCCGATGCAGGCCGGTAGTCGCCGCGAGAGCGTGAAAGATCGCTCTCTCGCGGGGGTTACCCGGCTGCCAGCACCCCGCGAGAGACGCCGACGACGCGGGCGTCCACCTCTTTTGAATCCCGCGGTGGATGCGGGGCCGTCTTCACCTGATCGACCTGTGCGAAACCGATGCCCGCCGACCGCACGGCGTCGGGTACTGTGCCGCGGCCCGTGTGCCCGCTCCCGCCCTCGAACAACTTCATGCCTGCTGCCCATCGCCCCGCACCTCAACCGCTTCTGGTGGTCTGGCTCTCCGCGCTGCTGGCCGCAACCGCGCCCCTGCCCGCCGAGCCGATACCGTCGGAGCCGGACGTCGGCACCCACCACGCGGCGGGGGTGGTCGAAGCCCGAGGCGACACGGTGGAGGTCGAGCCGACCGCGGACGACCGCGACATCGACGCGCGGATCACCGGGATCCTCGACGCCACGGGGCGCTACACCGACCTCGCCGTGCGGGTCAACGACGGTGTGGTGTTTATCACCGGCTCCACGGGCCGCGAATCGCACCGCGAACTCGCCGGCTCCCTGGCCCGGAAGGTGTCGGACGTGGCGGCGGTGGTGAATCAGATCGAGGTGGATCACGGCCCGTGGTGGGACCTCAGCCCGGCGTGGGACGAGGCCCGCAACCTCGCCCGCGACGCGGTGCAGGCGGTGCCGCTGCTGCTGCTGGCCCTGCTGCTGGGCGGCTTCACGCTGGGGGTGGCCCGGCCGCTCTCGCGGCTCTTGGCGCGGCCTCTCGGGGGGCTGACCGACAGCGTGCTGGTGCAGAACGTGCTGCGCAAACTTATTTACGTGTTGCTGCTGGTCGTGGGGCTGTACCTTTTCCTGCGGGTGTCGGGGCTGACCAGGATCGCGCTCACGCTGATCAGCGGCACCGGCCTGGTGGGGCTGGTGCTGGGCTTCGCGTTCCGTGACATTGCCGAAAACTTCCTCGCCAGCCTGCTCATCAGCATCCAGAAGCCGTTTCGTCTCGGCGACGTGATCTCGGTCGACGGCCACACCGGGCTCGTGCAGGCGGTGACCACCCGCGGCACGCTGCTGGTGGACTTCGACGGCAACCACATCCAGATCGCCAACAGCACGGTCTACAAAAACACGCTCAAGAACTTCACGGCCAACCCCAAGGTGCGGCTGACGTGCTCGGTCGGCGTGGGCTACGACGCCCCGATCACCCGCAGCCAGTCGGTGGTCATGGGCGTTCTGGAGGCGCACGACGCGGTCCTGAGCGACCCCGCCCCCCAGGTGCTGGTGGACGGCCTGGGCTCATCAACGGTCAACCTCAAGGCGTACTTCTGGATCGACGGCGGCGCCTACAGCGGCGTCAAGGTCAAGTCGGCCGTGCTGCGACAGACCGTCCACGCCCTGACCGGGGCGGGCATCAGCATGCCCGACGACGCCCGCGAGGTGGTGTTCCCGCAGGGCGTGCCGGTGCAGATGCAACCCGAGCACACGCCCCCGACCGAGACGGCCCGCCCGGCCTGCGCCGAAGACGACGCCTGCGAGGTGGCCTCCGCGGCCCGCGGCGAAGACGGCCTGGGCACCGAGGTGGGCGATCTGCAGCGGCAGGCCGCCGAAGCCCGCCGCCCGGATGAGGGCGCCTCCGTGATCTAAGTATGCTTTCAGCTCCTGGTTCTGACCGGCTCACGCCGTCGGTCCAAGCTCGGCTGTCCACGTCTTATTTCACGCCGGGAACCCCCGCAGGGGCCGAGCCGGCCTGCCTGATCGAGCAAGACGACGGCGACCGCGTGACGAGTTCACCCCAACGCTCGGGCGGGAGGTCGGGCGGGACGGCGGCTAGGCTCTTGCCGCGTCGCTCCGCCCCGCACCCCCGGAAACTCTCTTGACACTCCCCTGGATCTACCTCGCGTTGGCGGCCACGGTGGCGGGCGCATCCTTCCTGCCCACGCTTCCGCGCTGGCGCTGGCTCGGCTCGCCGGGGCTCTACGTGGCGCTGGGCGTGCTGGCCGCGTGGCTGTTGCCGGCGTTTCCGACGCTGCGCCCGCAGGACGACCCCGACCAGCGTTATCTGGTCGAGGTCGCCACGCAGGTCATGGTGATCGTCTCCCTGGCGGGCGCCGGGCTGGCCATCGACACCCCGCCGGGCTGGCGGCGGTGGCACCCCACCGGCCGGCTGCTTTTGTGGGTGATGCCCGTCAGCGTCGGGCTGCTGGCCGCCGTGCTGGGCCTGATCCCGGGGTGGACCGTTCCCGCCGCGCTGCTGCTCGCCGCGGCGCTGGCACCCACCGACCCGGTGCTCGCCCGCAGCGTTCAGGTCGAGCCGCCCCACACCGACTCCGACGGCGACGAACCGCCGGTGCGTTTTTCCCTGACCGCCGAGGCGGGGCTGAACGACGGCCTGGCCTTTCCGTTCATCTACCTGGCCATCGCGGCGCTGGGCGGGCTCACCCTCGCCGAGGCCGGCCACTGGCTGCTGGTCGACGTGCTGTGGCGGGTGTCGGCGGGGACGCTGGTGGGGGTCGCCGTCGGGGCGGGCCTGGCCAAACTTGTGATGCACACCGGCCCCGAGCTGGAGCGGCAGCACACGCACGAGGGGGTCCTGCTGGTGTCGGGCGTGCTCGCCGCATACGGCCTTGCCGAGCTGATGCACGGCTACGGGTTTATCGCGGTGTTCGTCGCCGCGGTGGCGTGTCGCGAGATCGACCGCGAACACCGATACCACCTGCGCACCCACCGGTTTGCGGTGCAGCTCGAGAGCATTCTGCTGGCGTTCATGCTGCTGGGATTCGGGCTGCTGCTCGCCGGCGGCGTGCTCGAGGGACTCACCTGGCCGGGCGTTGCCGCGGGGCTGCTGCTGACTCTGGTCATCCGCCCCGCTGCGGTCTTCAGCGGTTTCATCGGGGCCGGTCTGCCGCCGCGGGTGGCCGCCGGGGTCGGGCTGCTGGGCATCCGCGGGGTGGGCACGGTGTACTACCTGGCGTACGCCCAGAACAAAGCCGACTTCGGCGACCTTTCGGGCGCCTGGGCGGTGGCCAGCTTCGTGATCCTGCTCTCGATCGTCGGCCACGGAATCACGGCCCGCCCGCTGCTGCGGTGGTCCGAGGCCGGCCCCGGCCGCCGCCCCGGGGGTCTGAAGTCCCCGGATGACGACGCGGGCGACGACGGGTGAGCGTGGAAACCGCGATTCAGGTCGTCATTTTGGCTTGCCGTCGGGCGGCGCCGGGGTACCTATAGTGGGAGGGCCTTTTCCGCATCGGATGGAGAGGGCGAACCGACTTCTTTTTCTTAAGGATTGACGATGAATGCTTTTCTGACCCGCCTCATGCTCACCGCCGGCCTCGCCCTGGCCACGACCGCCTTCGTCGGTTGTGACAGCGACACGCCCGCCGAGAACGCCGTGGAAAACACGCGGGACGCCGTGGATGACGCGGCCGACGGCACCCAGGACGCCCTGGACGACGCCGGCGACGCCATGAAGGACGCCGCCGATGACGCGGGCGACGCCCTCAAAGACGCCACCAACTGAACGGGCGTGCGAGCCGCTCCGACCTCCTGAAGCGACGCCATGCGGCGTCGCTTTTTGCTGCGCGGCGGGGCGGCATCAGCCCCCGCGGCTCATCGACTCGCCCACCCGCAACGCGTTGGCGATGATTGTCAGCGTGGGGTTGGTGGCACCCATCGACGGCATGAACGACGCGTCGACCACGTAAAGGTTGTCCAGGTCGTGAGCCCGGCAGCCGGGGTTCAGCACGCTGCGTGCCGGGTCCTCGCCGAAGCGGCACGTGCCGGCCTGGTGCCACACCACCTCGCGGCCCATGGTCTTGATCCAGAACATGTGAAAGCCCGCGTCGCGGAGGTGATCCTGCCAGATCTGCAGCAGCCGGCGGTGCGGGCCCCGGTTGGTCGCGCGGTAGCGCAGCCGCGGCCGCCCCCCGCGCCCGAGGGTCACGCGGTTGTCGTCGTCGGGCAGGTCCTCGCCGGTAATCCAGAAGTTCACACAGTGGGCGGCCAGGTCTTCCAGCACCGCCCGCGGCATGTCGCGATCGCTGAACGCCCGCAGCCGCTGCCACGGGGCCTTGCCGGTCAGCTGCACGCTGCCCAGCGGGTGATCGATGCCGTGGCGGACGCTCCCGAAGTAATAGTCGTGGAAGCAGAGGGTCTTCTGAAACACCGTGGGGTTGGGTTCGTCGCTTACGGCAATCAAGGCCGAGTGGTTGTGCTCCATAAGGCCCCGTCCGACCAGCCCGGACGAGGTGTTCGCCGCCCCGTCGGGCCAGGCCGGGCAGGCCGAGCGGAGCAGCAGCGCCGCGGAGTTGATCGCCCCGCAGGACACCACCACCCGATCTGCGGTGATCACCGTTTGCACGCCGTGACGCTCGACCTCGACGCCGGCCACCCGCGTCCCGTCCGCGGACGGCAGCAGCCGGGTGACGTACGCCCCCGTCCAGAGGCTCACGTTGGCGTGCTCCAGCGCCGGGTTCACGCCCGCGGTCTCGGCGTCACGCTTGGCGTGGATCCGGCACGGGAACGGGTCGCAGGTGCCGCAGCGGATGCACGGGCCGGTCGCGTCCCCCGAACCCCGGCCGTTCTCGATCCCGCGGTCCAGGCACAGGCTGGAGTAAAACGGCCGCAGCCCCTGGCATTCCAGCCGGTCGGCCACGTCCTGGATGCGCGGCTCGTGGGCGAACGGGCCAAATGGAAGGGGAGCGCTCCGCGGCGGGGCGGTCGGGTCGTTCGTGTCGTCGCCGTGGATGGCGTACTGCCGCTCGGCCTCGCAGTAGAAAGGTTCGAAGGCGTCGTAGCCCAGCGGCCAGCCCGGGCTCGTCCCCTCGGCGTGGGGCAGGTCACCGAAATCGCGTTCTCGCATCCGCTGCAGCAGCGCCCCGAACACCTTGGTGTTGCCGCCCACGCGGTAGTAGGCCTGCGGCGAGAACGCGTCGCCGGTCACGGCGTCTTCCCAACGCTCCGGGGTCTGGTATTTCTGTCCGGTGACCACCGCGTCCGCATCCCAGTTGTCGTCTTCCTGGGGCAGCCGCTCCCCGCGTTCCAAAAGCAGGATCGAAGCGCCTCGCGGAGCCAGAGTGCGGGCGAGCGTGGCTCCGCCGGCGCCCGAACCGATGATGAGGGTGTCAAAGTCAGCCATCACGCGGGCCGGGGTGCGGGTTCAGCCGGATTCAGCGGGGTGCGGGGCTGCACGAGGACCCGCAGCGGCGAGGCGTCGCTCCCGATGATCTTCAGCGGAAGCGCCACGTAGTTGTAAATCCCCTCGGTCACGTCGCGAAGATTCAGCCCCTCCGCAATCCACACGCGGGCCTGCAGCAGCAGCCGGTGCGTGGTCGCCGCGTCTTCGAAGGGGGCCACAGAGAGGTAATCCACGCCGACCAGAGCCACTCCGCGATCGACCAGGCCGCGCGCCAGATCGGGGTTCACCGCCGCATACCCCTCGCTGAACGACCGGCGGCTCCAGTCGCAATCGGAGTTCCGGGTGCGAAAAAACACTCGGTCGTCCCGCACCACCGGCCCGGTACGGCCCTCGTAAGCGACGAGATCCGCGACCCCGAGATGCCCCGGCCCCGGCACCTCGACCACGCGCACATGGCCCCGGGCCAGCGACAACGGGAACGCGGTGATGTCGTCGTCTCCGGCGATAAAATGGCTCGGCGCATCCAGGTGGGTGCCGGTGTGGGCACTCATCCGCAGGCTCGACACCGCCGCCTCTCCCGGAGATTCAATCACCGAAAGCGCACCCACCTGCACCTCCGGCTGGCCGGGCCAGACGGGCATGCCCGCGTGAATGGAATAGGTCGCGTCGATCCAGGGCAGCTCGGGCATGGCCCGATCCTAGGCAGCGCCATCAGCCGCGGATCGCCGCGTCCTCCGCCGCCCGGGCCGTTCTCTTCAGCTGATCGGGGTGGAGCCCGGCCTCGGTGCTCGCCTCGACTCCGGCGGCCCGCGCGGCCTCGCCGACTTCAGCCGCGGCGTGACGCACGGTCTCGGCCACCGGCGGGGCCGAACCGCCGCCGGCCTTGTGCAGCTGACCGGCCACGGCAGCCACCGCCGCACCGGCGACCGCGTCCTTGGCCCCCGCCAGGGCCGCCCGGCCCACGGTCACCGCCCGGTCGGTCAAGGGGCCTCCGTCGCCGTGCGTGTCGAGATGGTCTTGCAGCGTGTCGACCGCGGCCCGGCCACGCTCCGCCGCGCCGTCCGCAGCGGCCGAGCCCAACCGGACAAGCTCCCGCCGGGTGGAAGGGATCAGGGCGCCGATCAGAAGGCCCACCACCACGGCGCCCCCGCCGATCAACAGCGGGTTGTCACGCACAAACCCGCTGGCCGATGCCACCGCGGACCGGCCGGACTGCGGACCCGTTTCGGCCGGGCCGGTGGCCGGCGGGCGGGCCCGTCCGGCTTCCGGCCCGTGCGTGGACACCGGTCCGGGATCACGCGACGGCTGCGGGTCGTCGCCACCCAGCAGGCCCGCCAGGCGTTGACGCAGACTCCGTCCGGGACGGACCTCGTCGCCGGCGAGCAGAAGCGACGTCGCCGCTGTCACGAGCCCCGAAACCATGACGGGGTGTTTTTTAAGTTTGCTGAACATATGGGCTCCTATTTCAGGTGCGCCGGCACGGCTGTGGCCGCCCAGCTGCGTGCGGATCATGCTGGTGGGTTTCAGTTCGTGAAGCAGCTCGGCGGCGTTGCGTTCCAGCCGGCGTCGGGTGAAGTCGGTCTGCGCACGCAGGGCTTGCAGCGACGCCGCGTCCCCGGGATTCCCGATCGGACCGGGAGGGGAGGGAGTGCGGGGCAGCGGGGCGGCGGCGGGCGGATGCTCGGGGGGTCGGGGCGGGGTCATGAGGGGCCTCCCCGGGTGGGTGAGGGTCGGAAACCGACCAGTTCGCCAAGACTGGCCAGCGTGTGGTGCGGGGTCAGATCGGCCTGCTTCAGGTGCCGCCATCCCCACAAGGCCAGCAAGCCGCCGGCCACCAGATAGAGCACCGCGGCGGTCAGGAGTCCAAGCAGCGTCGCCGCGTACGGACCCACGCCCAGGGACGACCAGGCCCACGCCAGAACCACGCCGCCGGCCACGATCAGGCAGACGGCAGCGGCCAGCCCCAACAGCACGCCCGATGCGATGGCCCCGGAGTCCCGCGCCACGGTACCGGCCGCCGCGGTCAGCTCCCGACGCGCGAGCTCGGCCTCCTGCCGTGCGAGACGGGCCGCGTCCTCTTTCAGGTCACCGAGCAGCTGCGAGATCCGCGAATCGGGCTCGGCCTCGACGCCGCCCGTCGAGACGGCGGGGCGGGGGGCGGGTTCAGACCGTCTCATGGGAAATCGCCTCGCTCTCATGCCGCTGATCGGGCGCGTGGTGCTCGGGCGCGTGGTGCTCGGGGCCCCGTTCCGCGTCGAGCGGCTCGCGGGTCAACCCGGAGGCCGAACCCCGGTCCCCATCGCCGTTTGGTGTGTCGGAGGCCGCGGCGGCATCGGCCTGGGCCTGCTGCCAGCTGGCCGCGATCTGGGCCGCCGCCACTCCGGCCGCAAGCCCGCCGAGGGTCACCAGCAGCGGGTGCCTGCGGGCGATGCCGGCGGCCTGCCGTCCGAGCGTCACCAGATCGTTGGATTGCAGGTAGTCGGCGGAGGTGTCCACCCAGTCGGCCGCCTGCTCGACCACCTCGGCCACACCCGGCTGCTGCTGCTGGCGAAGCCCGTCGGCCAGCTGATGGGCCGCCGACGCCACCTCGGACACACCGCCGGCCATCCGCAGCCGCTTCTGCTCGGCCAGGCGTCCGGCCTTCTGCCGCACGGTCTCGGCCCGATGCTTTGCCACCGATTTCACCTGCGACTTGACCTGCTCGACCGCATCGGACGCCCGGTCACGCACGACGTCGACCACGGATGAAGACTCGGACGCGTCGTGCTCGCCCGTATCCGAAACGCTGGAGGGGTTGGATTCGATCATGCAGCCACCTTAGGGCATGGCGGCGTGTCCGAGTTAAGAGGATCATGAATCCCCTTTCAGGCCCCGCGTCCTTCGGCGGCCGCGACCACATCGCGGTAGGCGACTTCCATCGCGCGGCGGTCTGCGGCGAGGCTCAGCAGCTCTCCAGTCGCCACGTGCAGATTTTTCGCGTGGTGCAGCACCGAGGCCCGCCGCTCGGGATCCTCCACGCTGCCGGCAAGCTCCTCGGCCATGCCCATCAACCGCAGGGCCGCGTTGCGGTCCGCTGCGGCGTAAGGCGTCAGCTGATCAAAGCACGACGCAAGGGCCGACCCGAACGACACGGGCCGGGCGATGATCCGCAGGCGGGACGCGGGGCCGGGGTGACCGTCACCGTCGGGCTGGTCGTAGCGGTACGGCGACAGGTCGGCCCGGCGTCCGAGGGTCAGAAGCCCGGTCTGCAACCAATCAATGGCCGTCATGGCGGTGAAAGGGTCGTTGATTCCGGGCGACACCGCGCGGGCCGCGATCTCTACCAGCTCGTCGACCAGAAACAGCAGATTCTGATGGTGGCTGCGTTCGTTGCCCGTGGCGAAAAACGAGCGGCAGCGCGACGCGATGCTGCCCCCGCCGCCGACCCTCCCGGAGAGGCCCTCCACCAAGTCGGTGATCAGTGAGACCTCGCTCGCGTCGCGGTCCGATGCCTCTTCTGCCGCCGCGTCAGTGTCGCAAGCGTCTGAATCAGGGTCGGCGTGCGGTGGCGACCCGTCGCTCTCGTCGAGTCGGTGGGGCGGCCAGACGCGGGCCAGCACCTGCCCGGCCGAGATGAACTCGCCCGGGCGACGGTCGATCCGGATAATCAGGTCCTCCCCGGCGGCCAGACGCAGCATGTTGGTCTGGTCGATCTCCCGCAGGTATCCGCTGCGGTTTGCGTAGACCGAAGCCGCCTCGCGATTGAACGCCGTCGGCAGCTCATCCGGAACCTCGGGGGGAAGAGCTCCCGGGGCGCCAAAGTGATTCGGGAACAGGTGGTCGGCCATCGACACGAACTCCCGGCCAACCCGGGCGGTGATGTGGCTGACGTTGATGCTCTCGGGCACGTGGTGAATGAAGTAAATGAGCACCCCCACACTGGCGAGGGTGAGCAGAAGCGTCACCATCAGCGAGATCTGCGGCACGAACGCGTCGATCGAGGCCTCGGTCGTCTCCACGTCGCCGCTGCGTACCGTGCGGAGGATCAGCAGGCAGTACAGAAACGTGCTGATAAACACGCCCAGGGTGATCTGGTTGCCTCGATCCCGCATGAAGTTGCTCATCAGCCGCGGTCCGATCGAGGCCGCGGCATAAGATACCGCGGCGATGGTCATGGAGAAGGTGACCCCCGCGACGGTGATCATCGACCCCGCCACGGTCGACAACACCGCCCGCGCGCCCTCGGGCTTGTTGGTGTAAGCCCAGGCCGAGTCGGTGACCCACACGCTGCCCAGCCACACGTCAATCGCGAGGGTGAGAATGGACAGCAGGATCGCCGCCACCGCCATGATCGAGGGGACAAACCAGTAGGTGCTGCGAAGGCTGCGCAGCTGATCCAGAAGAAGGGCCAAAGTCGCATTCCCGGGGCGGTGATGAAAATATCGGGGGCGTCGGGCGGTCAGGCCACGCGCGGGTACCGGTCAGGAAACTCGCAGACGCCGGGGGGTGAGCGTGCATCGAGGCGGCCGTGGCGGTGAAGTGAGCCCCCGCCGCAGGTGCAACGAGGTGGGCGGACCACGCACGCGGTGATGGGCACCGCCCCGCAGGCCCGCACGGAGTCTGTGTCCCTTTCGGAGAGACTATACCGCGGCCCCCATGTGGCCCCCGCGCGCTCCCAATGCCCCCCCCCAATGCGCCCCCACCCCTGCCACCCCGACCGGGCCGCTCCCTCACACCATCCAGCCGCACGCCAGCACGACCGCACCCGAAACCGCCATCACCCCGACCACCGCGGCGGCCAGCACCAGCAGACCGTCTTTGGCGGTCAGGCCCAGCGCCAACAGGGTGATGGCGCCGGCGGGCAGGAACACGGCCATGGGCACCAGTTCCAGCGGGATCATCAGGAGTGCCAGCACCAGGACGGCAACCGCGATGAGGTACTGCGCCCGGCCCGAAACCAGCGCAGTCAGCCGCGGCCGCAGCACCCAGTCGACGCCCCGGGCCAGCGGACGCGCGAAACGGGTCAGCCGGCTCACCATCCGGTCACTGAGGTGTCGCCGGCGGATGAACATCGGCAGCCAGGGTTTTTCCCGGCCGAGCATGGCCTGCACGGTGATCAGGATCAGCACCACCGCGCACAGCGACGGCACCAGGGGCAGGGCCCCCGCCGGTGACAGGGCCACCAGCCCCGGCAGCAAGATCCACAACCCGTACGCGCGCCCGTCGTAGTGTTCAAGCACGTCCTGCACCACCAGGTCATCGTGATCGTCGGCCAGGTCCTCGATCTCGTCGACAACCTCCGCCAGGTCGGTGGCGTGGGCCGCGTCGGCGGGGGTGGCATCAAGCATCGTCATGTGCTCAGCCTAAACCCCACCGGCACCAGACCCTCCGGGGTCGCTGTGAAAATACGTTCATCGCCGCCGCCGCCGGCATTCAGATCTCCGGACGCACCAGCCGGGTGAGCGTTTCGAACGCCCGCTGGATCCGGGGCCGCCGACGCCAGCGGTCCGGGTCGATGCGGACCGACCGGCTCAGGTCGTGCTCAAAGTCGCGGTTCAGCGCGCTGGCCAGGGCGTCGTCCACCGCCACCAGGCTCACCTCGTCGTCTTTCTGCAGCGACCGCTGGTTGCAGTTGGCCGATCCGAAGACCGTCATCCGCCCGTCGACCACCAGTATTTTCGCGTGCAGCATCGACGGCGAGAAGCAGTGAACTTCGACGCCCGCCCTCAGCAGCGGACCGAACGCGTCATGGCTCGCGTAGCGGGCGATCCGCTTGTCCATATGAGGGCCCGGAACCAGCACCCGCACCCGTACCCCGCGGGTCACTGCGGCGGCCAGCAAGGCGGTCAGAGCCGGGCCGGGCACGAAGTACGCGGTGGTGATATTCAGTGAGCGTCGGGCCAGGCGTACCGCCGAAGCCATCACCATGAAGGCTTCGCTCCAGTGGACGCCCGCGGTGCTGGCCACGGTCTGCACCGCGACCGCCCCGGAGCCGTCGGCGTCGCCGTCCGGCGGGTCGGCGCCGATGGCCACGAGGCGGTCAACCGCCGCGGGCACGTCCCGGCCCGCGTCGCACGTGGGCAGCGATTCGATCCAGTTGGCGGCGAAGGCCGCGTGCAGTGTGGTGACCACCGGGCCGCGGAGACGGAAGTGCGTGTCACGCCATTCGTCTGCGTTGCGGGCGTCGCCGCACCACTCCTGGGCAATCCCGACCCCACCGGTAAAACCGACGGCCCGGTCGCAGACCAGGATTTTGCGGTGGGTGCGGTTGTTGTCCTGCCACACCTTGATCCGCACCAGCGGGCGGAACTGGCGGACGGTGGCGCCGGCCCGTTCCATGGTCCGCGTGAGCCGGGGCCGCATCGGCCGGCTGCCGAAAGCGTCCAGCAGCACCCGCACCGTGACCCCGCGTCGTGCCGCACGGGTCAACGCCGCGGCGATGCGTCGGGCGATGGGCCCCTGCCAGTAAACGAAGGTGAGAAAGGCGATTTCCCGTTGGGCCGCGTCGATGGCGTCAAGCAGCGCCGGGAAGATCGCGTCGCCGTTACGGAGCGGCTCGACCGTATTGCCCCGGGTAAACGGCACGCCGTTGGCGCGCGTGACGGCCGCGATCAGGGCACCGCAGTCCGCAGGCTTCGGCGGGGCCGGGTCGCTCACCCCGACCGCCCACTGCGCCGGCGGCCGCGCCACACCGCCGGGACGCCCCCGGGGGCGACGAGGGCGACAACGCCCGCCGCGGCGAAACACCACGCGGCGTCCGGCCCGGCGTGCCGGACCGCATGTTCGGCGGCCTCGCCGCAGACCTTCTGATGCACGGGGGCGATGGCAGGGGGCATAGGCTTCAGCAATCCGGCGGGGAAGGCGGGCGGCCCGCCGCCATCCATTCAGGGCGACGGCGGGGAGTCGGTCAGCAGGTAGCCGCGGCCGCTGACGGTGTGGATGTAACGCGACCCGTAGCCCCGGTCGACGCGCGATCGCAGTTTCGAGAGCGTGACTTCGAAGCTGTTCGACGCCTCGTCGAAGTCCGGTCCCCACACCGCCGAGCCCAGCGTCGCCCGGTCGACGAGTTCCTCGGGGTGACGCAGCAGGTACTCCAGCAGCGACAACGCCTTGCCGCTGAGCGGCAGCACGTCGTCACCTCGGGTGACCCGCAGCCGGCCCAGGTCCATTTTCAAATCGCGGTAGCTCAGCTCGTCGGCGGGGGTCGGATCGCACTGGCGAAGCATCGCGTTGGCCCGCGCGACGAACTCCTCGGCGGCCACATCGGCGGGACACACCTGATCCGCGCCCGCGGCGAAGGCCTCGATCCGGGCGGTCGGGTCGCGGCCGTGGGTGACGATCAGAATTGGCTGAATAAAACCGCTCTCGCGCAGGGCGCGGACGAAGGTCGCGGCGTGGAAAGGGGCCTCGTCGTGGATGACCGTCAGGTGCTGGCTGCGATCGGTCGCCACATCCCCGGCATCGTCTTCGCCCGAGCAGAAAAGAAACGCGTGGCCCCGCGGCCGCAGGGCGGCGTGGAGTCGCTCGAACACCTGCTGGGTTCGGGCTACGGTCAGAATCAGCATGGTGTGTGGACCACAGAAAAGGTTGTACCCCACGGGCGGGGGGGATCGTATCCGCCCGGCCCCCCGGCAGCGGGTGGTGTCATGCAGCGGCGGACTCAAGACGGGCTCAAGACAGGCTTAAGAAAGCTCCCCCGACCGCCAGAGCAGGGCGAGGGGGCGGTCTGGGTGCCGTCTGGGTGCCATCTCGGTGCCATCTCGGTGCCGTTCGCAGCCGGCCGGCCGCGCGGTCCGTGTGGTGCTCCCGACCGTCGGATGGTCGGTGCTGTCAGCGCCACCGGCGTCCCGCGAACGGTCCGCCGCAGGGCGTGGATGAGCACGCTCTTGCCTGTTCAGTCTCCGGCCCACGCATCACGGAGGTCGCGAATTCGGTCGTGCGCGGCTTTCACCTGCGTGTACTGCTCGTTGAGCAACGACGTCACCGGCGAGCCGGCAATCTGGGGAAGCAGTTCCTCGTATTTCTGCTTGATGGCGTCTTCCCCACGCTCGCACTCTGCGAGGATGCTGTGCTGGTCTTTCCCCACGACCGCGCCTTTGACATCGATCCAGCCGCGGTGCAGCTTGCTGGCCAGGCTGGTCCCGTCACCCGGCTCCTCGTCGTTCAGGGTCAGATATCGGCCCAGTGCAGCGGCGTTGGCCTCTCGGCGCTTCGCGATGTCGCGGAAGAGCGACGCGAGTTCAACGCTTTCGACGGTGTCGGCCGCCTCGTTGAATCCCGCAACGCTGTCGCGGTTGATCTGGCCCAGGTCGTGCAGGGCAGACAGGGTCTGGTCTTCGAGATCGAGGGTGGTGCGGATGGACATGGGGATGGTTTTCCAATCGGAGATAGGGTTGCTTGGGAAGGATGACCAGACCGCGGTCTGATCGCCGGCGGGAGTGCCGGCGGGGGGGGTGAGGGAGGCCGCGACGCGATCAGGCATCGTCAGGAATCGCCGCCACTGGGTGGGAACCCGTCGTAATACGACATCCGGATCCACTGCCCCGCAGAGCAGTGCCGGCGGGCCAGTTCGGTCAACACCGCTCGCTCGCTGCGGCGGTCAAACGTCACGGCGGGAGAAGTGGCCTCCCCCGGCGGGGTCACCCGCAAAGAAGCCTCGTCCGGCCCCCGCGGGGTGATCTCCACGCTCAAGCCGTTCAAACGCAGGCAGTTGACGATCTCCTGACCGCGGGACGTCGGCAGACCGCACTCGGTTTCCGGTTCGGAAGATGACCGACGGGGGACGCGCTTCATCATGACGTTTATCAACCGCGGGGGCCCGAGGGGTCGGGGGAAACGGACCGCGTTCAGATCGCGGCGCCCGAACCCTTGCCGCGGACCGTGTTCAAGATAAAACTGACCACGAACAGGATGATGAACAGCCCGAAGAGCACCCAGGCAATCGATGAAGCGGTGCCTGCGATGCCGGAGAAGCCCAGCACGCCCGCGAGGATGGCGACGACGAGAAAAGTAATAGACCAGCCGAGCATGAGAATGCCTTTCGGTGAAAGTGAGGGGGAAGCGGGACCACGTTGGCCCGTCAGGAGGATCATCGCAGGGGGCAATGACCGAGCCACGAAGCGCGTATTAATTCTTATTAAAAAGCACGCTGGCTGCCCGCCCGCCCCCCCGGATGCTACGATCCGGTTCCCAGATCCTGGCTCCCACCCCCGGATCGCCGTGCCCGTGTTCCGGGTATGTCACCCATTGGGCGGGCGGTGAAATCGGCCTGCTCCGGCCCGGCAGTCTGGTTCGTGCGGCGACGACGTTTTTCGCTGAATCCAGAGCTGAAGTCAGAGATGAAGTCATGCGTGTGTTGATCGTTGAGGACAACCCCAAAATCGCCGGATCCATTGCGTCGGGCCTGCGTGAGCAAGGGATGACTGCCGACACGTGCGGCACCGGCTACGAAGCAGAAGACCTTGCCGCGTCCGAGCCGTTTGACGCCATCGTGCTGGACCTCATGCTGCCCGACCGCGACGGAGTGGACGTGTGCCGCAACCTGCGGCGACGAAAGATCTCCACGCCGGTGCTGATGCTGACGTCGTTGTCTTCGGTGGACGACAAGGTCAGCGGGCTTGACGCGGGGGCCGACGACTATCTCACCAAGCCTTTCGAGTTCGAAGAACTCCTGGCCCGGCTGCGGGCGTTGACTCGGCGTGGCACCGCCGAAGAGGGGCGCAACCTCGCCTTCGCCGATCTTGAACTGGACGTCGATCGACGCCGAGCCGTGCGGGACGGAGTCAAGATCACGCTCTCCAACAAAGAGTTCGGGTTGCTGTACTTCTTCATGCAGAACACGGAGAAGGTGATGAGCCGCACCCACATCGTTGAAAAGGTGTGGGACATGAACTACGAGCCGAACAGCAACGTGATCGACGTCTACGTGTCGGCGCTGCGGAAAAAGATCGACGCCGAGTTCAAGTTTCCGCTGATTCACACCGTGATCGGCGCCGGCTACCGCTTCGGCATGCCAGACGAGTAAGGCGGGATGGCTCGGGCCTCGACGCGGTGAACACCGCGATCTCGCCGTCCGCTCGCCCCCCGGGCGGCTGCTGCTGCGTCACGAACAAGCCTGAAGCGCACCGGACGGGCCCGGCTCACCCGGCTCACCCGGCTCAGCCGGAGTCTGAAGCGACTCCGCAAAGCCGCAGGCCTCCCATTCACTCCGGCACCCGCTCCGGCCAGCCGCGCGCAGCACGCGGTCGGCACACGGTCCTGAAGCGTCCAGAGAGGCCGTTTGATCACTCACCGATCATCCGGCTCAACCGGTCTGCAAGCTGGTCAAGAAGCTCGGGGCGGTCGTACTCCCCGGCCCGCAAACGCTCTCGGATGCGGTGAATTTCGGGGCTCAAGTCACGCGGTTCAGCGGGGCAGGAGAAAGTCGTGTTCGGCGAGGTCAGGCAGGTCATCATGGGGCTCCAACGGCGGATGTACACCGGCCTCCTTCCGTGGGGCCGGTTTCGCACGATGGAATGATGAAGAGCCCGCTTGAAGCCTCGGCATTATCGGTCTGAAAAATCTTTAAGACCGGGCTATTTAAAGGGATAGGAGGATATCCCTATCTATTGCTGGGTACCTCTTCCAAGAAAAATTCGGGCGCTCCGGGTGATCGGTCGCTGTCGGCGTCGACCGAACCGCCGCCCCCCCACTCCGGGCCCACCGCCGCTCATTCGCGACCCGGACCGCTGACCGGTGACCCGCACGACCCGTCGTCAGAACACGCCCCGTCGCGGGTCAACACCAGCGTGAACGTGGCTTCGTTCCAGGCGGCGACCCGGCGATTGCCCCAGGCACCACGGCAGACTTCGGGGAGGTGCAACGGGCCGGCGGGCTTCGGCTCCAGTTCGATCCGGATCGCATCGCGCCCCCCATCGTCGCAGAGCCCGAATGCGACGGTGACCTTCTCCCAGGCCCCGCCGTCCGGGGGCTGTTCGTCGATGGCCAGCAGCAGCATCGTCACCCCCCGGGTCCAGGGGGCGTCGCAACCCGAGGAAGAATCACTCTCACAGACCAGCTCCAGCCGGGCCCCGCCCCGCAGCACGGCCGAGAGCAGCGGCCGCTGCACCGCCGCCCAGTCATCGAAGCCGGTGGGGGGGTTGCCGTCATCGCCCCCGGCCCGGAAGCGATCGATCCCCGCCTTTGTCTCCTGCAGGTGATCCACAAGCGTCTGATTCTGGAACTGCATCCGGCGCCACTTGGGATGCGTCTCCAGATCCGGTGCCGTCATCTTCGAGGGCAGCATGGTGCCACCCAGCTCGTGAGCCACCACACGCGCGAAGCGGACGATGTCGTCGAGACGACACCGCACCCGGTCTCCCAGTGCCTCGGATGCCGAGGCGGAGTTTGAATGCGGATCAGTCATGCGATTCACCGGGGGGGGGAGGCGGAGAAGCGTTGGCCGCCAAAGGAGCCCCGTCAGATAGACGGTACCCGGACACCGTGCGGATCAGCAGCTGTTCTTCCACCGGCTTGGCGAGGAACTTGTCGCACCCCGCGTCCAGAGTCCGCGAAGCCTCCTCACTCATCGCCCCGGCGGTCAGGGCGACGATGCCGCCGGTATAGCCGCGGTTCCGCAGCTCGGCGGTGGCTTCGAAGCCGGTCATCACCGGCATCTGCATGTCCATCAGGATGACGTCGTAGGGCTCGTCCCGCTCACGGGCCGTCCAGGCGGCATCGACGGCCTCGCGGCCGTTCGCCACGGTCTCGACCCGGGCACCCGACTCCTCCAGGTAGAACTTGGCGACCCGGGCCACGTCGCGCCGGTCGTCGGCCACCAGCACCCGCATGCCGTCCAGCGAGACCCCGACCTCGTCGGCGGCGTCCGCGGGCCGGGCCAGCGATGACTTTTCCAGATCGACCCAGCTCACGTTGTCCAGCGGCCCGGTGGGCAGCTCGACCGTGAAGGTGCTGCCCTGCCCCGGCTCGCTGTCCAGCAGCAGCCGGCCACCCATCCGCTGCACCAGCCGCTTGGAAATCGACAACCCCAGGCCCGTCCCCCCGTCCAACCGCACCATCGCGTCGGCCTGGTCCACCTGCGCAAAGGGCCGGAAGATCTTTTTCTGCTGATCCTCCGGGATGCCGATGCCGGTGTCCGTGACGTGAAAGCGGATGACCGGCCGGTCGGCGCCGTCGCGTCCGGTGGGGGCGGTGGTCGCCTCGACCACCACCTCGACGTGCCCCTCGGGGGTGAACTTCAGCGCGTTGGAAATCAGATTGACCAGCACCTGCCGCAGGCGGATGCGGTCGGTCTGGATGATCGCGGGCACCGGCGCGTCGGCCTTGAAAGCCAGCGGCAGATCCGCCTCGCTGGCGCGGACCTGCATCAAAGAGTTGATGTCGGCCATCAGCGCCGGGAGCTCGACGGGCTTGAGGGCGACGTCCAGCTTCCCCGCCTCGATCTTCGAGAGGTCCAACAGGTCGTTGATCAGCGAGAGCAGGTAGTCGCCGTTGCGACGGATGGTGCCGACGTACTCGGCGGCCTTCTCGCTGGTGACTTCGCGGCCCAGCGCGTCGGCGAATCCCATGATCGCGGTCATGGGGGTGCGAATCTCGTGGCTGATGTTGGCGACGAACTCGCTCTTGGCCACGCTGGCGGCGGCGGCCTCGCGAACGGCTTCTTCAAGGCGACGCTCGACGGCGATGCGGTCGGTCACGTCGTGCTGCACCGCCACGAAATTGACCACGCGCCCCGTCTCGTCGGCCACCGGCGAGACCTGCAGGTCGTTGTAAAACGGCTCGCCGTTTTTGCGGTAGTTCCGCAGCGTGACCTGGCAGGGCTTGAGCTCGCGGATGGCTTTCCGCAGCTCGCTTACCCCGATCTGATCGCGGTCGGTCCCCTGCAGGAAGCGGCAGTTCCGTCCGCGGACCTCATCGACCGTGTAGCCGGTGATTTCCTCGAAGCCGCGATTGACGTAGATCAGCGGCAGGTCTTCGTGCGTCGCATCGGCAATCACGATCCCGTCGCGGGTGGACTCGATCGCGCGGTTGCGGAGCATCAGGTCGCGCTCGCTGTGGCGCCGGGCCACGAGCTGATTGATGATCCGTCCGATCGCTTCCAGGGTGCTGCGCAGCGTGTCGGGGAAGGGCGGCGGCGTCGCCCCGTAGTACGCGATCATGCCGATGACCCGCCCCTCGGCCCGGACCGGGACCACGCCGCCGTAGCGATCGGCAAGTCCCGACCCGTTCTCGGCCGCATGGTCCAGCACGCAGCACGCGCCGGTCTGCCAGGCCCGACCCAGCCGCCCGACGCCCGGCCGGACCGGATCGACCGGATGGGCCAGCCGGGCCGCCACGGCGCCGTCCAGGTCGTGCCCGGTGCGCACGTGCACACGTTCGAGCACGTCGTCGGGGTGCGGCCGCCCACCGGAGGAGCCGGCGCCACCGGGGGTCAGCGACCAGAACTCGGCAACGTCGGCGCCCAGCGCATCCAGAAACGGCGGCAGGAACCGCTCGTAGCCGCCGTCGGCGGCCGTGTCGTCGGCGGCCAGCATCGAGATGTCGTGCTCCAGCCGCAGCCGTTCGGCGGCGGCCTGCCGCTCGGTGATGTCGCGCGAATTGGCAAAGAGCAGGCGGCGGCCGGCGATCTCAACCGGAGAGACGCCGATCTCGACAGGGTGGGTGGTTCCGTCCCGGTGCCGGTTGACCGACTCGAAGCGTCGCGGCCCGTCCTTGTGCACGTCCTCGAAAAACGCCCGGTATCGCGCGGTGGGCCAGTCGGGATCGACGAGCGTCACGAGCTTGCCGATCAGGTCCGACTCGGCGTAACCGGTCCCGCGACACATCGCGTGGTTGACGTAAACGAAGCGCCCCATGGGGTCCAGCAGGCACTGGCGATCGAGCCCGTGGTCGGCGATGAACTTGAACTGGGCGGCGTCGTTCTCTGCGTCGCGGAGCGAGCCGAGGTCCAGCAGCGTCAGCACGGCGCCTGACTCATCAAGGTCGCGGTCATCGGCGTAGGGCAGCACCCGCAGGAAGTAAGGCCGGCCCTCGGCGTCGGTGATTTCGGTCTCGAAGGGCCGCCGTTCCTGAATCACCCGCCTCACGTCGTGGGTCAGCGCGGGGTGGTGCAGGTTGTGGGCGAAGGTCTCGATCGAGCGCCCCGTGTCCGACTCCACAAGGTTGAAGGTGCGGGCGATCTGCGGCGTGAACTTGCGGATCGTCAGGTCCTGATCCAGGAAAATGACCCCGACCCCCGTGGCCGACATGAGGTTGTCCATGTCGTCATTGGCCCGGCGGACCTCATCGATGGTCTGCTGGTACTCGGCGTTGAAGGTGTAGAGCTCTTCGTTGACCGAGTGCAACTCTTCGTTGGTCGATTGCAGCTCCTCGTTGCTGGCGACCAGTTCCTCGTTGCTGGCCTGCAGCTCCTCATTGCTGGTCTCGAGCTCTTCCACCGTCGCCTGCAGGTTTTCGCGGGCGTACTGCAGCTCCGTTTCCAGGTCGTTCACCCGCTGTCGGGTCGCCTCGCCCACGTCCAGATCCACCGGCTTCGTGTCGTCGTCGCTCGGGTCGGGCAGCCCCTCGGGGCGGTCGGGGTCCAAGCGGATCACGAAGTGGGTCGTGCGGGTCCGGTGGTCGTGCACCGGCTCGATGACCATCGACGAGATGACTTCGCCGTCCTCCGAGGGCAGCCGCAGGCCCGAGTAGCGTACCGCCTTGTCGTCGCGGGCCGCGTGGTGCAGAGCGCCCGACAGGGCCGACCGCAGCTCGTCGTCCACCAGGTCCAGCACGTGCGTGGAGAGCCGCCCGGTGCGCAGGGCCAGCAGCTTCTCCACGCCGCCAAAGAGGTGGACCACCATCAGGTTCTCGTCCACCAGCAGGCTGGGGGGCATGTGGTTTTCGAGCAGCCGCTCGTAGACCGGGGCCATGGGGTCGGCCTCCCCGCGGACCGGCCGCCGGCGCGGCAGGTTCCCGCCCCCCCCACCCCCGCCCACCGGGCCGCGCGAGCCGAACCGCGCGGCGTGCGGCAGGCGGACGTCGCGGCGTTTGCGGTAAACCCGCCACCGCTTGTCCACCACCACGAACTCGTCTTCGAGGCCGCCCAGCGTCTCGCTGGGGCCCAGGAGCAGGTGCCCGTCGGTCTTGAGCGCAAAATGGAAAAGCGACAGCACCTTCCGCTGCGATTCGGCCTGGAAATAGATCAGCAGGTTGCGGCAGCTGACCATGTCCATCTGGGTGAAGGGCGGCTGTTCCAGCAGGTTGTGCCGGGCGAAGACGATCGTCTCGCGGAGGCTCCGCTTGACCCGAAAATCCTCGCCCGCGGCGGTGAAAAAGCGTTCTCGCCGGTCGCGGTGCATGCCCTCGAGCGAATCGGCGGGGTACACGCCCCGGGCCGCGGCCGTGAGGGCGGTCTGGTGAACGTCGGTGGCGAAAATCTTGAAGGCGATCGGCTCGGAAAGCTTCTGACTCCCCTCGGTCAGCAGAATGGCCAGGCTGTACGCCTCTTCGCCGGTCGCGCACCCCGGCACCCAGATGCGCAGCGTCTCGCCGCGTCGCGCCCGCTTGAAAAGTTCGGGCAGCACGGCCGCCGCGAGCTTGGCGTAGGCCTCGGGGTCGCGGAAGAAACGGGTCACGCCGATCAGCAGGTCGTGGTACAGCAGGTCAAGCTCGGCCCGGTTTTCGCTCAGCACCTTGACGTACGTATCGAGCGATTCGTCGGGCCGCATCGCCAGCCGGCGCTGCACACGGCGGCCGATGGTGGCGGCTTTGTAGTCGGCAAAATTGATCTTGTACTCGGCCTGCAGCAGGTCGAAGATGGCGTCGTACAGGTTGGGGTAGTCGACCTGCAGCTCCTGCTCGGCCAGCGCCGAGGGGCTCAGCGCCTCGGCGATGTACCGGCTGAGCGCCTGCCCCATGGTCTCGGGCGGCAGCGTGAGATCGACCTGGTCGGTGCCCAGTGCACTCAGCGGCATGCCGTCGAAGCGGGCGGTGCCCGGGTCCTGCACCAGGGTGAGGCCGCCGGCCTTCCGCACCTCCACGAGGCCGCGGGCCCCGTCGCTGCCGGTGCCCGAGAGCACGACCGCGACCGCCATGCGTTTGAGGTCCTGCGCCAGCGCGCGGAAGAAGTGGTCGATCGGGTGGGCCACCACCTCCTGGGGATCCGCGTCGGTCAGCAGCAGCCGCATGTCCGAGACGACCATGACCTTTCGCGGCGGGATGAGGTAGATGGTGTTGGCCTCGACCGCCATCCCGTTCTCAACCCGGCGGATCCGCATGCCCGTTTGCCGGGCCAGCAGCGACTCCATGTGGCTCTTGAAGTCGGGCGACAGGTGCTGCACGACCACAAAGGCCGCGCCCGTGTCCTCGGGGGTGTGGTTGAAGAAGGCCTCGAGGGCTTCCAGACCGCCGGCCGACGCACCGATGCCGACCACGTAGGTGCAGGGGTCCGGGCAGCCGTCTTCTCCGGGGCCGGCGAACTCTCCGCGGTCGGATTGGATCTCGGAGGTTTCGCTCATGACCTTCGGGAAAGTACGTACAAATGCGCGCGGAAGAGGGGCATCGAGCCCCGCCGCTCAGGACCCGGCTCCGCCGGCAAACAGCACGATGAGCACCACGACAGCGCCGACGCCGAAAAGCAGCGCCATCGCCAGAAACGCGAGGGGGATCGGGGCGCCGCCACGGGTGCCACCCTGTTCGTCGTGGACGCCAAGCGTGTCGTTTTCGACCTGCGGGACCGGCGTTTCGGGCTGCTCGGGTGCGTGGGTTGGGGGGGTGGGGTTAACCATGTTTCAAGCCTAGCCGGGTTGCGGGTGAGAGAGGGGGCCGGGGCGGGACGGGACGGGGCGGATCCGGGGCCTACGCGTCGTCCGCGTGGTCGTCGTCCGCGTGGTCGTCGGCCCCGCGGCCGGCGGTCTTGAGCGCCCGAATGATGTCCGGCTCGTTGGGGCTCACAGTGAGCGTGCGGTAGGGGTAGGGGATCTCGACCCCGGCGTCGTCGAGCGCCTTCTTGATCGCCTCGACGACCTGATCGGTGCTGCGGCGGGCGTCGATGGGAGCGCTTCGGGTCCACCAGATCACGTCGAAGTCGATGCTGCTGGCGCCGAAACCCGCCGCGAGCACCTCGGGGTCCTGGTCCGAGGCGTCCACAGAGTCGCACCCCTTCACCGCGTCGAGAATCAACGCGCGTCCCCCGGCCAGGTCTTCGCCGTACGCGATCCCGACCGCCAGGTGCAGCCGGCGGGACTTCTTGCTGGTCAGCACCGTCACCTTGTGCTTGTAGATCGTGCTGTTCGGGATCAGCACCAGCTGACCGTCGGTCTGACGGAGCATCGTCATGCGGATGGCGATGTCCTCGACCTTACCCGTCACGCCGTCGACTTCGATGAAGTCCCCGGCCTTGAAGGGGAAGTTCAGCAGGATCAGAATGCCCGCGAAAAAGTTCTCGAAGATGTCCTGGAAGGCAAGGCCGATCGCGATGGACGCCAGCCCCGCCCCGGCCAGGATCTGCCCCGGACCGAAGCCCGGGAAGACGATGCTGGCGGCAATCATGAGCCCCAGGAACCACACCAGGATGCGGGCGAAGATGCCAAAGAGGTCGATCAGGTTCGGCCGCAGGTGAGCCTTTTGCCCCAGATGGGTCGCGAGCCGGGTGGCCAGTCTGGCGAGCAGCCAGGTCGCAATGACCACGAGCAGCCCGATGATCAGCTGCGGCAGCATGGCGATGAACGCCTCGGTCAACCCGCCGACCGAGGACGACAGCTTATTGGTGGCCGTGTCGATCGCCGCGTTGCCGGTCTCGGGCACCACGCCCTCGATCGCCTTGCCGATCGGGCCCGACGGTTCGGGGATCTCACCGCCCCCTTCGTCGGGGGAGTCGACACTAACGCCTTCCACCGCCGCGGGGTCGACGGTGACCGTGGGTCCGTCGCCCTGGGCCCCGGCGGCCACCGCCACCAGCAGTGCGCACCCCACCGCGGCGACGCGCAATCCGAAAAGACGTGACAAGCCGAAAGAACGTAATAAGGCGAGGGAAAAGATCGAACTCATGGGTGCATCCTATCCGGTCGTGAGACGCCGGCCAGACACCCACCGGGTTTCACCGCAGATTCACCGGCGCTTCATCCGCCGCGTCGCCCCGCGCCGTGGTCCCGGGGAGCGGGCACCGATCCGACTCACTTGCGCCGGCCCTGACGCCCGGCCTTCACGCCCGGCATCCCGGGCTTCGGCTTCCGGGCCGCGTTCTTTTTCGGGTTCAGCCGCACCTTGCCGAGGTTCGGTGCCTCCTTGATTTCCTTCACCTGGTCCCGCAGCGACGCGGCTTTCTCAAACTCAAGGTTCTGGGCCGCGTCCAGCATGCCTTTCTCCAGTTCGGCCAGCAGCTCGGCGCGGTCGTACTCCTTCTCGTTCGGATCGAAAGCCGCCTGCGCGGTCTTGCGCGCCTGCAGCTCGTTCTCGATCCCGCGGCGGATGGCCTTCTTGATCGTGACCGGCGTGATGCCGTGTTCCTTGTTGTAAGCCACCTGCAGCGCGCGACGCCGGTCGGTCTCCTCGATGGCCTCTTTCATCGCCGGGCTCACCTGGTCGGCGTACATCACCACGAACGCGTTGCTGTTGCGGGCCGCGCGGCCGATCTGCTGGATCAGGCTGGTGCCGCTGCGCAAAAAACCGGTCTTGTCCGCGTCCATGATGCCCACCAGCGAGACCTCGGGCAGGTCCAGGCCTTCACGCAGCAGGTTCACGCCCACCAAACAGTCGAACTTGCCCTCGCGCAGCTCGCGCAGCAGGATCACCCGGTCCAGCGTCTCGATGTCGCTGTGCAGGAAGCGGCAGTTGATGCCCTGGCCAGCGAGGTAGCTGGCGAGGTCTTCCGCGAGCCGCTTGGTCAGCGTCGTCACCAGCGTGCGTTCACCCTTCGCCACACGCTCCTTGACCATGGCAAGCAAGTCGGGCACCTGCCCGCTGGCGGGGCGGACTTCAATGGGCGGGTCGATCAGGCCCGTGGGTCGGATGATCTGCTCGACCACCTCGCCCTCGCACTGCTCCAGCTCGTACGGCCCGGGCGTCGCGCTGACGAAGACCACCTGCGGCCACATGGTCTCAACCTCTTCCCACTTCAGCGGGCGGTTGTCCATCGCGCTGGGCAGGCGGAAGCCGTGCTCCACCAGCGTCTCCTTGCGGTGGCGGTCGCCGTGGTACATCGCCTTGATCTGCGGCAGCGTCACGTGCGACTCATCAATGAGCATCATCCAGTCGTCTTCGGGGAAGAAGTCCAGCAGGCAGTTGGGACGGTCGCCGGGGTTGCGGCCGTCGAAGTGGCGTGAGTAGTTCTCGATGCCGTTGCAGAAGCCGACCTCTTCGAGCATCTCCAGGTCGTACTTGGTGCGGGCCAGCAGCCGCTGGGCTTCGAGCAGCTTGCCCTCGCCGCGCAGCGTGGTCACGCGTGCGTCAAGCTCGGCCTTGATCGCATCGATCGCGGTCTGCTTGCGCTCTTCGGGCAGCACGTACTGCACCGCGGGGTAGATGTCGATGCTCGGCACGTCGGCCAGCAGCTCCCCGCTGGTGGGGTCGATGAGCGCCAGGCTCTCCACGTCGTCGCCGAACAGCTCGATGCGGTAGGCGTACTCCTCAGCCGCCGGGATGATCTCGATCACGTCGCCCCGCACGCGGAAGGTGCCACGCTTCAAGTCGTATTCGCCGCGCGTGTACTGCAACGCGGCGAACTTCTTAAGCAGGGCCTGCCGGTCGATCACGTCGCCCACGCAGACCTGCACCACCGACTCTTTGTACTCCTTGGGCGAGCCCAGGCCGAAGATGCACGACACGCTGGCGACCACCACCACGTCGCGGCGTGAGACCAGGTTGGTCGACGCGGCCATGCGCAGCCGGTCCAGGTCGTCGTTGCGCGACGAATCCTTCTCGATGTAGATGTCCCGGGCGGGAATGTACGCCTCGGGCTGGTAGTAGTCGTAGTAGCTGACGAAGTAGCTGACCGCGTTGTTCGGCAGCAGCTCCTTGAACTCCTCGTACAGCTGGGCCGCGAGCGTCTTGTTGTGGCTGAGCACCAGCGTGGGCTTGCCGATCTCGGCGATGGTGTGGGCCATCGTGAAGGTCTTGCCGGTGCCCGTGGCGCCCAGCAGGGTGCTGAACTTCTCGCCCGACCGCAGCCGCGCGGTCATCGCCTTGATCGCGCCGGGCTGGTCGCCGGTGGGCGTGAACTCGCTGACGACCTCGAAGGGGCGCGACTTGCGGGGGTCGGATTGCACGGTCAGCTCGTCGCTCATGGCGCTATCGTAGGGTGGGTCAAGGCTCGGCGGACCCACCGTACCGCGGCGGCGGATGTCCACCAAACGCGACGCCGAAGGCCCCGCGGCATCGGACCACGGTGGGTCCGCAAAGCCTCGACCCACCCTGCGAAAGGCGATGTGATGCGTTTTACCCTTCTGCTGATCCTGACCGTGCTGCTCGCCAGCGGTTCTCACGCCGCGCCCGCGACCGATGACGCGCTCGGCGGCTACGACCAGCTGCTCCGCGACCACGTGGACGACGCGGGGTTCGTGGACTACGCCGCGCTCGCGGCCGAGCCCGCGGCGCTCGACACCTACGTGCGGTCGCTGGCCGAACCCGGGCCGACGGACGACGCGTCCGAGGCCGAACGCCTGGCGCACCTCATCAACGCCTACAACGCGTTCACCCTCAAACTCATCGTCGACGCGGCGGGGGGCGGAGATCTGCCCGCGTCGATCATGGATCTGGAAGGCGGCAAGCCCTGGGACGTGAAGCGGTGGAAGCTGGCGGGCCGTGCGGTCTCGCTGAATCAGATCGAGCACGAATTGATCCGGCCGGTGTTCGATGAGCCGAGGATCCACTGGGCGCTGGTCTGTGCCGCGTACTCATGCCCACCCCTACGCGCAGAGGCCTACCGACCCGATCGGCTCGAAGCCCAGCTGGCCAGCCAAGAGGCCTACGTGCTGAACTTTGACCACCCGCGGTTCGCGGTCCGCGACGGCGGGGCGGTGAAGTTGACGCCGCTCTTCGACTGGTACGGCGGCGACTTCGGCGACCCGAAGGCGTACGCGGCCGAGCGCCTGGGCGTCGAGCCCGAGACGATCGCGGGGTTCATCGACTACGACTGGAAGCTGAACGACGTTGCGGATCGCTAGCGGATCAGCGCGGCCTCGGCCGTCAGCCCCGGCCCGAAAGCGAGCGTGACCCAGGGTCGCGGCACGGCGGCGGCACGCAGCCGCTCGACGATAAAAAGCACGGTGCCCGACGAGACGTTGCCGATGTCGGCCAGCACGCCGCGGGCGGGGTCGCCGGCGGTGGGGCCGAGGCCCATCGCCTGCTCGGTGGCGTCGATCACGCGGGGGCCGCCGGGGTGGATGGCCCAGCCGCCCACGTCGCCGGGAGCCAGGCCGTGGCGGGCGAGCCAGGGCTCCAGCCACGGCCGCAGCCGTGCGCCGATGGTGTCGGGCACGGTGGGCGACAACGCCATCTCAAAACCGTGGTCGCGCACATACCAGGTCATGTCGTCGCGGCCCTCGGGCAGCAGCACCGACGCGTGATCGACGACCCGCGGGGCGTCGGGGTCGGCGTCCGACGCGTGGCGGCCAACGACCGCCGCGGCGCCGTCACCGAACAGCGCGTTGGCCACGATGCGCTGAGGCTCCCAGCCGTAGGCGAAATGCAGCGAGCAGAGCTCGACGCAGACCATCAGCACCGAGCCGCCGCCGCCGAGGCGGGCCAGGCCGTGGGCGGCCCGCAGCCCGTTCATCGCACCGTGACAACCCATGAAACCGATGTCGGTGCGACCGACAGTGGCGGGCAGGCCCAGCAGGTCGATCAACGCGATACCGGTACCCGGCGCGGCAAAGCCGGTGCAGGAGACGGTGACCAGGTGGTCGATGTCGGCGGGGTCGCGGCCTGCGTCAGACAGCGCGGCGGCCGCCGCCCGCGCGGCGAGCGGCGGGGCGAGCGTTTCGTAAGCCCGCATCCGCCGGGTGATCGACGGGCCCCCGCCCGAGTCGTGCTCGGGGGGCGGGCCGTAGAACGCCTCCAGGGAAGCGCCCGACGCGGCGTTGTTCAACACCGAGTGACGCGTCGCCACGCGGGTGCGCCGGTAGAGCGTGGGCAGCAGCCGCGCTTGGGCCGGGGTGGTGGCGCAGCACGGCGAGGCGATCTCCGCGAACCGGGCCTGGGGGACGGGGTCGCCGGGCAACGCGGTGCCCAGCCCTTCGAGCAGCAGACTCATGCCGCCACCCCGGCGCGGCGGCGCGCTGCGCGGGGAACCAGCGGCGAGGCCAGCCCGGGCGTGACCGCAAGCACACCGACGGCCAGGCGGGTGAGCCGCGGCCGGCGCAGCAGCGCGGCCACGGCGCGGCAGCGTCGCTGGCGGCGGGCGACCACGCGGCGGTGGGTGGTGGTCCAGGCGGCGGGATCGGCCGCCCGGGCGTCGTCGATCGCCGCCGCCGCGTGCGGCACCACCGCGACGCCGCCGGCCAGGGCCCACGCCATGCCCTCGCCGGTGAACGGCTCGACGTAGCCCGCGGCGTCCCCGACCACGAAAAGCCCGCGCGTGGCGAGCCGGCGGCGGGTGCGGGTCAGCGGCGGCGTGACGCGCCAGGGCCACGCGTGGGCGTCGTCAAACCTCACCCCCACGTCCGCCGCGATCGAGCGGGCCAGCGCCGCCGCGCCGCCGCAGGACTTGAGCGCGTCGCGGTCGGCCGCCGCCGCGAGGTCGATGCCGCCGTGCTCCAGACGGACCAGGCCGAGATAACCCCGCCGCCCGCACAGCATGGTGACCGCCTGGTCCCGAAGCACCTCCGCCAGCACGTGGTCCGCCGGCAGGTGCACGCCGAGGCCCACCCGCGCGTCGGGGCGGGCGGCCGAGGCCCAGTCGGGCCAGCCGCGCAGGGCGGTGCCGGCCAGGCCGTCGGCGACCACGACGCACCGCGTGCGGATGGTCTCGGTGTTCAGGACCACGCGACGCCACGCCTCCGCGTCGCCGCCCGGCACGACCCGTGCCGACACGCCGTCGCGGAAGACGGCCCCCGCCACCGCCGCGGCGTCCACGATCATGCCGTCCAGGGCCGGCCGGCTGAGCGCCGCCCCCGCGGGCAGGGGCAGCCGCACCACACGCGCGCCGGCCCGCATCACCAGCCCGTTGACCCTCCGAGGACGCAGGGCGGCCACGGCTTCAGACAGCCCGGCGTCGCGCAGCGTGGCCAGCGCCGGGGCGTTCAGGCAGCAACCGCAGACCTTGGGCCGCGGAAAGCGTTGCTTATCGACCAGCAGCACGTGGTGCCCCGCCCGGGCCAGCCCCAGGGCCGCGATGCCGCCCGCGGGCCCCGCGCCGATCACCACCGCGTCGTAGGTGTCAGACCCGCCGCTGCTCACAGACGCCTCCAGTCCAGCAGCATGCGGCAGGGCAGGCGGCGCTTCACCGCGGCGCGGGTCAGGCCCGCGCGTTCCGCCAGCCCCCGCAGTTCGGCCGCCGTCCAGGCGGCGCGGGCCGACCGCGGCCCGTCCACGTGCACCACCGGGCTGCGCGACAGCACGCGGCAACCCAGGCCCACCAGGGCCCGGGTGAGCGTCGACCGGCACAGGTCGTTCACCAGCACCCGGCCGCCGGGCGCGGCGGCGTCACGCATGGCGCCAAGGACCGTGACCGATTCGTCTTCGGTCAGGTGATGCAGGAAGAGGTTGCTCATCACGACGTCGAAGCAGTCGCAACTCCCGCCCTGCGTATCGACGGGGTCCAGCACGTCGCCACGCACCCAGTGGATCGTGCCGCCGGTGCCGGCCGAGCCCGCCGTGCGGGCCGCGTAGTCCAGGGCCACGGGGCTCACGTCCACGCCGGTCAGCCGCACCTCCACCCCCGCGGCGCGGGCCCGGCGGCGCAGCTCGATCAGCACGTCGCCCCCCCCGCACGCCAGGTCCAGCACGCGCACCGGCCGGTCCAGACGCCGCCCCGCGTCCCGGACCATGGGCCACACCGTCGCCGCGCTGCGCGACACCGCGTTGAGCCGCCGCAGCCCGTCGAGCGCCTGCTCGTGCAGGTCCGCGGCCAGCCCCGGGTCGTCCATCACCTCCGGCACAAGCTGTCGAGCGGCAACGGGCACGCAGGAAGCATAGCGCTCACAGAGAAGTGTCGTCGGGGTGGGGGGCGCGAGAAGGTGTTGCGCCGGGTGGTGGGGGCCGTGGTTCGCGTAAACTCTTGCGATCGGCCTGACTCACCCGAAACCTTCTCGCGCCACCCGCCCCCGACGACACGACGATGTTCAACCGGACGTTTGAGAAAGTCACCCGCCTGCCGGTGCCCGCCCGCAAGGCCTTCGACTGGCACCTGCACCCGGGCGCATTCGAGCGGCTGACCCCGCCCTGGGACCCGACCAGACTGCTCGCCTTCGAGGGCGTGCGCGACGGCGAGAAGGTCATGCTGCGGGTCGTCGCGCCCTGGCCCCGCAAGTGGGTGGCGATCCACGAAGACTTTATCGACGGCGTGCAGTTCAAGGACCGCCAGGCCCGCGGGCCCTTCCCCAAGTGGGTCCACACCCACCGGTTTGAGCCCGCTCCCGCGACGGCCACCGACGACCCGCGGGCACTGCCCTCGGGCAGCGCCGGCGAGTGTTTGATGCGCGACCGTATCCAGTACCGCCTGCCATTCGGCCCGCTGGGCGTCATCGCCCACGCGCTGTTCATGAAGCGGCAGATCCACGCAATGTTCGACCACCGCCACGCCACGCTGTTCGCCGACCTGGTGGACCACGCCACGCTGGCGGGCCAGCGCCGCCTGAACGTCGCGGTCACCGGGGCCGGCGGCATGATCGGCTCGGCCCTGTCGGGCTACCTCGGCTGCGGCGGCCACACGGTGCGTCCCGTCGCCCGACGCGACGGGCTGACCTTCGACCTGGACCCGGTGCGCGGGTGCGACGTTCTGGTGCACCTGGCCGGCGAGCCGATTGCGCAGCGCTGGGACGACGACACCCGCAGCCGCATCCGCCGCAGCCGCGTCGACCGCACGCGGCTGCTGATCGAGGCGCTGTCTCGGATGCCGGACCGCGAGCGGCCGCGGGTGCTGCTGTCCGGCTCGGCCGTGGGTTACTACGGCGACGGCGGCGACGACCCGTTGTCCGAGGCGTCGGGGCCGGGCGAGGGCTTCCTCGCCACGGTGTGCCGCGAGTGGGAAGAGGCCGCCGCGCCGGCGGCCGAACTGGGCATCCGCACCGTGCTGCTGCGCACCGGCGTGGTGCTCAACCCGCGGTCGGGTGCGCTCAAGAAGATGCTGCCGGTGTTCAAACTCGGTCTCGGTGGCCGGCTGGGCAGCGGCAGGCAGTACTTCCCCTGGATCACCCTCGACGACCAGCTGCGCGCGATGTACCGCTGCATGCTCGACGATTCGATCCGCGGGCCGGTCAACCTCACCGCCCCCGAGCCGGTGACCAACGCCGAGTTCACCAAAACCCTGGGACGCGTGCTGCGTCGCCCCACACTGATCCCCGCCCCGCGCAAGCTTATGCGGGTCGCCTTCGGGGAGATGGTCGACGAGCTGCTGTTTCAGGGCCAACGCGCCGAGCCGTCGGTGCTGCAGCAGTACGGCTTCGTATTCAAACAGCCTCACCTTGAGACGGCGTTGCGCGAGTTGTTGGGGAAGTTTTGAGTCGCGTCTTGTCCGTCATCGCAGAACGGGGAATTGAAACACAGAGCTTCAGAGAACACAGAGCAAGGCAGAAAGGCGCGGATGCCGCTTGCGTCTGCTCTGTGTTCTCTGAACCTCTGTGCTTAATCACGGTTTTCAACGCCTAGACTCCGCCCATGCGGCAACCCGCCACCATCGTCTGGTTCCGCCAGGACCTGCGCCTGACCGACAACCCCGCGCTGCTCGACGCGGTGGAGCGCGGCGGGGCGGTGGTCCCGGTCTTCATCTACGCTCCCGATGAAGAGGGCCACGCCGCGCCCGGCAGCGCGCGGCGCTGGTGGCTTCATCATTCACTCAAAGCCCTGGCGTCTGATCTCGAAAGCCTCGGCTCGCGGCTGATTCTGCGTGAAGGCCCGACCCGGGACGCGCTCGGCGACCTGGTCACCAAAACAAAAGCCGGCGCCGTCGTCTGGAACCGCCGCTACGAACCGGCGGTCATCGAACGCGACAAGCAGATCAAGCAGTGGCTGCGTCACGAGTGCGACGTCGAAGCCGTGAGCCACAACAGCCACCTGTTGTTCGAGCCCTGGCAGATCAAGACCGGGGGCGGCACGCCCTACCAGGTGTTCACGCCGTTCTGGAAGAACATCAAGAGCCTGCCCGAGCCCAGCGCCCCGCGACCGGCGCCCGACACACTCGCCGCGCCGCCCAAGTGGCCCACGTCAACGAAGCTTGTCACGCTCGGCCTCGAACCGACGCGCAACTGGAAGGACGGCCTGGCCGAAGTGTGGACCCCCGGCGAGGCCGGGGCCGCCGCACGGCTGGACGCCTTCTTCGACGACGCCGCGAAGGCCTACGGCGACGGCCGCGATCGGCCCGCCATCGAGGGCACCTCGCGGCTGAGCCCGCACCTGCACCACGGCGAGATCGGGCCGCGCCAGGTGTGGCACACCGCGCTGAAGTTCATGGCCGACAAGCGACGCAGGCTCAATGGCACCGAGAAGGACCACGTCTGGACCTTCCTCAGCGAGATCGGCTGGCGCGAGTTCGCCTACCACGTGCTCTTCCACTTCCCGCACACGCCCGAGCAGCCGCTGAAACCCAAGTACGCGGCGTTTCCCTGGCGCGACGACGCGGATCAACTGAAACGCTGGCAACGCGGCCAGACGGGATACCCCATCGTCGACGCCGGCATGCGGCAGCTCTACGCCACGGGCTGGATGCACAACCGCGTGCGCATGATCGTCGGCAGCCTGCTGGTCAAGCACCTGCTCATCAGCTGGACCGAGGGCGCGGCCTGGTTCGAAGACACGCTCGTGGATGCAGACCTGGCCAGCAACACCCTGGGCTGGCAGTGGATCGGCGGCTGCGGCGCCGACGCCAGCCCCTACTTCCGGGTGTTCAACCCGATCCTGCAGGGCGAGAAGTTCGACGCCGACGGCGGCTACGTCCGCCGCTGGGTGCCGGAGATCGCCGGCCTGCCGGACAAGGTGCTGCACAAGCCCTGGGAAGCGAGCGATGCGGTGCTGGAGAAGGCCGGGGTCGCGCTGGGCGCGAACTACCCGGAGCCGATCATCGAACACAAGAAGGGGCGCGAGCGGGCGCTGGCGGCGCTGGAAGCGATCAAGTAAGGAAGACACCGGACGGAGACGGTTGGGAGGGACGCGCGCCGTGCGTTGCCTTCCTCTGCGAACTCATCCGGTCTCGGTGCAGGGTATGAAGCCTCGGGTCGTGGATGGAGCCGTTCTCGGTATCGATCGCGCCCCCGACTCAACTCGCGAGCGTAGCGAACCGGATGAGGGCGCTGAGGAAGACATCGGACGCAGGCGGTCGGGAGAGAGGAGCGGTTCACGTCGGGCAACGTTTTCAAGCACCTCCACGACCGCCGAGGACGACACGGCAACGATCACTCCTCCACCTCCACGTCCAGCCCCGGGATCTGCGGCCCGCCGCCCAGCGGCTGGGTGTCGAGCGCCAGCTCTTCGGCCGGCCCGGCGTCGGCGGGTGCGGGCAGGGGCACGTCGCGCACCGTCCACGGCAGATCCAGCTCCTCCACGCCGGGGTACACCCGGATCTCCATGGTCGCGGTGTCCGGGGGCGCCGTCCGGTACACCCGGGTTTCGGTGCCGCCCTGGCGTCGCTGCCACGACGAATCGCCGCCGGGCAACCCGCGCCCTTCGGCGCTAAAGAAGCGCACCTCGCGGATCTGCGGCATCCGCTCGGCGGGCAGCGACAGCTGCACCCCCGCCTCGCCGCGCTCGTTGTTGCGCCCCACCATCAGCCGCACGTCGCCCATGTCGCGGACCCGCAGCCGCTTGCCCAGGTAGTCGCCCAGCGGGGCCAGCCGGATGGCCCGCAGCTCGCCCTCGGCGACCCGCAGCCCGATCCGCCCGCCGACCTCCGACAGCACGCGCACGTCGGCGCCGGGCGCTTCGGTGTTGAAACCGAAAGAAAACTGGGCGGCCGCGTCGTTCTGCCCGCGGTGGCGGTTGGGCTGGATCGTGGTCCAGCCGTTGCGCCCCCGGTTGGCCTCGTCGGGCAGCGTCAGCTCGCGGTCCCAGCCGTCGCGCAGGCGGTCCACCCCCAGGTCGCGGTAGGCCAGCACCGTCCGCTCGGACGTGATCGCGACCTGGAAGTACATCGACATGCGGTTGTTCAGCTGCTGGGTGCGGCCCTGCTCGTCGAAGCGTCGCGACCTGTCGATGCCGATCTGGTTCGGGTGGATGCGCACGCTCACGCCGCCGCGTTCCACCTCGGCCGGGACCACGGGCGGCCCGGCATTGACCAGCGGCGGGCCGTCGCCGGCGGCGGCGGGCGGGGCGAGGGCGAGGCCGGCGCACAGCAGGGCCAGGACGCGGGCGGTGGCGGGCGAAGCGGGCGGTCGCATGTCGGGCTCCGGGGCGGGGCGGGTGTCCACCAGTATGCCGCATAAAGGGCTGAGGTTCGTAGGTCAGGCATACCTGCCTGACACGGGTGCGAAACACGAACACGCCGAAGGTTGATTGACGCGCCGGACTCGGATCACAACATCCCGTGTCAGGCAGGTATGCCTGACCTACGCTCCGGCCGTGAACGCTCCCCCCACCGAATCGATGACGCCCGCCTTCCCCCGCTGGATGGCGTGGGTGCTGATCGCCGCCGCGGCGTACAACTTGGTCTGGGGCGCGTGGGTGGTGCTGTTCCCGAACCACTTTTTTGATCTGGTGGGCATGGATCGCCCGGTGCACCCCAGCATCTGGCAGTGCGTGGGCATGATCGTCGGGGTCTACGGCATCGGCTACGCCTGCGCCGCCCGCAACCCGCTGGTGCACTGGCCCATCGTCTTGGTCGGCCTGCTGGGCAAGATTGCCGGGCCCGTGGGCTACGTGGACGGCGCCTTCATCCGGCAGAACCTCAACCCCGCGTTCGGCGTGACCATCCCCACCAACGACCTGATCTGGTGGGTGCCGTTCACCCTGATGCTGGTGGCGGCGTGGCGCCATCACCGCGGAAGCGGTGACTCAGACAAGTCCCGCGGAGGCGGTGACTCAGACAAGTACCGCGGCGGGGCGGCGGCGTGACGGCGGGCAGCGGCGCGTCCACACCCGGGGGAAGAATCGGCTTCACCCGCGACGGCCGCGACCGCGTGCTCACCGCGGCGCAGTGGCTGCCGGTCGATCCCGAAACGCTGTGGCGGTTCGTGGGCGACTGCCGCCACATGAACCACGTCCTTCCCCGATTCGTCCGATTTCATGCGCTCACGCCCGATGCCCGACCGGTCGCCGCGGGCGCAACGTACGACTACCGCCTGCGGCTGCGTGGGGTGCCCGTGTTCTGGCGCACGCTCATCACCGCGCTCGACCACCCCCGCTCATTCGTCGACGTGCAGGCGAGGGGTCCGTACGCGTTCTTCGAACACACGCACACCTTCGACCCGGTCAACGGCGGCACCGCGGTGGGCGACGTGATCCGCTATCGCCCGCCGGGCGGGCCGCTCGCCGGACTGGTCAACCGCGTGGTGCGGCGTGAGCTGCGGCTCTTGTTTGCCACGCGACACCGCCGGCTGCGCGAGCTGTACGACGCCCACGCCGCGGGCGGGGCGGACCCGGCGACGCTGCTCCAAACGCCGCCGCGCTGACCCGCCGGGTGCCACGGCCTTCAGGCCGTGCCCGCCGCGGCCCCGCACGGCCTGAAGGCCGTGGCACCCCAGGCCGCTCGGACGCGTGCGGTCGTGGGTCGCACACGTCAATGCACCGAGGCGACTCACCCCGCCCGCAACCGGCCCCGCGTTACGCTGTGGCCCATGCACCACGCCGCCGACCGCCTCCTCTCCGCCTGCGACACGAAGGGCGCCCCCGTCTGCGTCGGCCTCGACCCCGTGCTGGAGAAGCTGCCCGCCGCCGTCCGCGAAGCGTACGCCCAACCGGTCGACGCCATCGAGGTGTTCAGCTACGGCGTGCTGGACGCGGTCAAAGACGTGGTGCCCGCGGTCAAGCCGCAGATCGCCTGCTTCGAGCGCTACGGCTCGGCCGGCTACGCCGCCTACGAGCGCGTGGTCGCGGCCGCGGCCAACCACGACCTGTGCGTGGTGGCCGACGCCAAACGCGGCGACATCGGCACCAGCAGCGCCCACTACGCCGCGGGCCTCATCACCGGCGGCGACACCTGGCGCGGCGGCGACTTCCTCACCGTCAACAGCTACCTGGGCACCGACGGCATTGAGCCCTTTTTCGACGCGGCCGAGGCCGAGGGCGCCGGCCTGTTCGCCCTGGTCCGCACCAGCAACCCCGGCGGCGACGCGCTGCAGGGCCTGAAACTGGACGACGGCCGCACCGTGGCCGAGGCCGTGGCCGACCAGGTCGCCGACCTGGGCGAGCGATGCGTCGGCGAGCGCGGCTACTCCCTGCTGGGCGCCGTGGTCGGCGCCACCAAGCCCGCCGACGCGGTGGCGCTGCGGAAGCGGATGCCCAAACAGCTCTTCCTGGTCCCGGGTTACGGTGCCCAGGGCGGCGGGGCCGACGACGTGCGCGCCTGTTTCAACCCCGACGGCAGCGGCGCGCTCATCACCGCCAGCCGCTCGGTGATCTACGCGCCGACGGGTGGCGGCGACTGGATCGACGCGGTGCGGGCCGCGGCCGAGACGCTACGCGACGAGATCGCGGCGATTTTGCGGTGAGGCCGGGCGCGGTCACGGGTTAAACGGCGATTCGTGCCATCCAAGTCAGGGTTCGCAAAGAGCGCGAAGGGCGCAAAGATCGCAAAGGAAGACGCAAGCGGCACCGCGACACCTCCCCGAGCGCGAGGTCGGTTCTTTCGGCGATTGCCGAATCCGTGCCAACGGTTGCCTTGCTTCGCGTGCTTTGCGTGCTTTGCGTGCTTCGCGTTTCCTGCCTTGGTTCCATCGTAAGGGTCGCGGGATCCGTCTTTACGCAGCGCCACCGTTCTGGGACTATGCGTGCCGGTCCCCCATCCCGCCTCCTGGAATCAAACCATGCTCTTCCTGCCCCCCCCCACCCTCGCCCTCGGCCAGATCGGATGGATACAGCCTGTCATCCTCCTCGTCCTTCTCGTCGTGCCCGTCGTCGCCCTGCTCTGGGGCATCGGCGTGTTCAACAAGCTGGTGAGTAAGCGCAACCGCTACAAGAACGCCTTCGCGCAGATCGACGTGCAGCTGAAGCGGCGCTACGACCTGATCCCGAACCTGGTCGAGACGGCCAAGGCCTTCCTGGGCCACGAACGCGGCACGCTGGAGGCGGTCATGCAGGCCCGGGCCCAGGCCACGCAGGCGCAGATCCACGTGGCCGGCGACCCGACCGACAAGCCCGCGATGGCCCGGCTGCAGCAGGCCGACGGCGCGCTGACCTCGTCGCTGGGCCGGCTGATGGCCGTGGCCGAGGACTACCCCGACCTCAAAAGCAACGAGACGATGATGCAGCTGAGCGAAGAGCTGACCAGCACCGAGAACAAGGTCGCGTTTTCGCGGCAGGCGTACAACGACAGCGTGCTGACCTACAAGAACTACCGCGAGGCCTTCCCGCCGGTGATCCTGGCCAACATTTTGGGCTTTGAAGACGCGGCGTATTTCGAGCTGGAAGAAGCCAGCCAGAAAGATCCGCCGAAGATCGACTTCGCGGCGTCGGCGGGGCAGTGATTTCCAAGTACGAAGTTCGAAGCGCGAAGTTCGAAGTCAGAGCGGCGCGGCGGACGAGTCAGGGGATGCCCCGTCCGCTCCGGCGGCAACGTCTGCCCCACCAGATACCCAGCCATCGGGTGCATCCCCGCGAGTTCCGGGACCCACTCTTCACTTTCTACTTCAAACTTCGAACTTCGTACTTCCAACCATGGACTTCTTCGAACACCAGGACGCCGCCCGCAAGGGCTCCCGCCGGCTCGTCTGGCTGTTCGCGCTGGCGGTGGCGGCCATCACCCTGCTGGTCGCAGCGCTCGCCGGCGGGGCGGTGCTGCTGATCGCCACGCAGCAGGCGGCGGAGCGCGGGTCGGCGTTGACCTCCGAGTCCCTTGGCCGCCTGCCGCTGTGGGAGACGATCGGCCTGGCGGCGGCCATCACGCTGGGACTCATCGCCTGCGGGTCGCTCTACAAAACCGCGCAGCTCGCCGGCGGCGGGGCGGCGGTCGCCCGCTCGCTGGGGGCCAGACCGATCGACCCCGACACAACCGACCCGCACGCGCGGCGGCTGCTCAACGTCGTCGAAGAGATCGCGATCGCCAGCGGCTGCCCGGTGCCGGCGGTGGTGCTGATGGAAGACGAAGACGCGATCAACGCCTTCGCCGCCGGCTGGTCGCTGGACGACGCGGTGATCGGCGTGACCCACGGGGCCATGCACCGGCTGACCCGCGACGAGCTTCAGGGCGTGGTCGCCCACGAGTTCAGCCACATTCTGCACGGCGACATGCGGCTGAACCTGCGGCTGACCGGGCTGGTGTTTGGCATCCTGGCCCTCAGCGTGGTGGGGGCGGTGGTCATGCGGGGGATCGCCCACGGCGCCACCCGCGGCCGCTACCACCGCCGGGACAGCCGCGACAGCGGCGGGGCGGTCGCCTTCGTCGTGGCGGTCTTCATTGCCGGGGCGCTGCTCTACGCGGTCGGCTCGCTGGGCGTGTTTTTCGCGCGGCTGATCCAGGCCGCGGTGTCGCGGCAGCGCGAGTTCCTGGCCGACGCCTCGGCGGTGCAGTACACCCGCAACCCCGACGGCATCGGGAACGCGCTGCTGAAGATCGGCGGCTTCGCCCGCGGCAGCCGGCTGGGCACCGCCCACGCCAGCGAGTTTCAGCACCTGTTCTTTGGATCGGCCGGCGGCGGGGTGCTGACCGCGGCCCTGGCCACGCACCCGCCGCTGCCCACCCGCATCGCGCGGCTGCTGCCGTCGTGGGACGGCCGCTGGCGCGACGCCGACCCCCGCCACGCCCGGCCCGAGCGCGACGGGCCGCACCGCCCGCTCGGCGCCGCGGTATCGGGGCTGGCGGGCGAACCGCCCGCGACCTCGACGGCCCCGGCCACCGACGCCCCCGGTTCGAGCCCGGCGCTCGGCTTCATCGGCGAGCCCACCGCCGAGCACCTCGCGCGGGCCCGCGAGTTGATCGCCGGCCTGCCCCCGCTGCTCGCCCAGGCGGCCCGCACGCCCGCCGGCGCGCAGGCCGTGGTGTTCGCGCTGCTGGGTGAGCGGGCCGACCCCGCGGTCGCCGCGGTGCAGCGGGGCTATCTGAGCGAGCACGTCGGGGCCGCCGCCGCCGACCTGACCGCGCGGCTGGCGGGCGCCGCGGCGGCGCTCGACCCCGCGTCGCGGCTGCCGCTGCTCGACCTCACGCTGCCGGCGCTCAAGGCCCTGCACCCACGCGCCCGGCGGTCCTTCGAGGCCCACGTCGACGCGCTCATCGCCGCCGATGACCGGCTGGGGCTGTTTGAGTGGGCCCTGCGGCAGGCGCTCTGGCGGCATCTCATCGGCCCCGCAGCGGCCCGCACCCGCCGCACCGGCCGGCTGGCCGACCACCGCGACGACCTGGCCACGCTGCTGGCGGTGCTCGCCAAGGTGGACGGCTCGGACCACGCCGACGCTGCTTTCAGCGCCGGGGCCGCCGTGGTGGGCGGGCTGGCAGGCCGTCCGCCGCGACACGGGCAGGCCGGCAACGCGCGGCTCACCGACGCGGTCGATCGGCTGGGCACGCTTGTCCCGGCCGACACGCGGACCGTGGTGCACGCCTGCGCCGCGGCGGTCGCCGCCGACGGCCGGGTCAGCATCTCCGAGTTCGAGCTGCTCCGGGCGGTGGCCGAGACCCTCGACGTGCCGGTGCCCCCGCTGCTTCCCGGCCAGCGGCTGGTCTGACGGGACGCCACGCCCCGCGCCAGAACCCGTCGCCCTGCAGCCGGCCCCGCTTTTGGATACAAAATGCGGCATGCGTAAGCCTCTCCCCACCGTCTGCCTGACCGCCGCTCTCGTCGCGACCGCCGCCCTCGGCGGGTGCAACGCGTTCAACGGCCTTTACAAGAAGGACACCGGCAGCATGGAGCCGGTTGCCGCACCGGGCCCGGCCTACACCCCGATTGCGACGCAGGACCAAGACGCGGCGGGAGACCCCGGCGGCGTCTACGACGGCACGGGGGCCGACCCCGACGCCGCCCCGGAAGTGCTCGCCGGGGAGGGTCCCGACGCCATCCAGCCCCTCGACGAGGGCCCCGCCGAGGTCGAGGTCCTGGAGACCTACGTGGTGGAGAAGGGCGACACCCTCGGTCACATCTCGCAGAAGCTTTTTGGCACCATCGGCCGCACCAAAGACCTGATGAACGCCAACCCGGGCATCGACCCCAAGCGGATGCAGATCGGCGACGTCATCAACGTCCCCCGCTAGCGGGGGGTGGCGGCTCGGCGCCACCCCCGCGTCCGCAGAGCCAGACGCGGGGGGGCCTTCTCGTCCGCCGCGGGCGATGCCCGCCTGGCGCTCCGGGCGTGACGGGCCGGGGCGGTTTTCGCAGGGTGGGTCGAGGCTCGGCGGACCCACCGCTGACCGACGACGCCCGCGTCCTCATCCTTCCAACTCCTTGACCCTGCGCTCCAGCCGCTTCATTCGCGCGAGCAGGTCCGGCAGGCGTTTCTGAGCCAGCAGCACGCGTTTGGTCTCGGTAAACGGCGTGGCCGGCGTGCCGCCCCAGTCTTCGCCGTCGGGGATGTCGTGCATCACCTTGGCGTCGGCGGCGATGCGGACGCCGCGGCCGATGGTCAGGTGACCGCTCAGGCCCGCGTGGCCGCCGAGGGTCACGTGGTCGCCGGTCGTCGTGCTGCCGGCGATCCCCACCAGACCGACCAGCAGGTTGTGGGCCCCGATCTGCGCGCCGTGGCCGATCACCACGTTGTCGCTGATCTTGGTGCCCGAGCCGATCACCGTCTCGCCCAGCGTCGCCCGATCGATCGAACAGTTCGCCCCGATCTCCACCCCGTCGCCGATCACCGCGATGCCGCGCTGCGGGATCTTGTGGTGGCGGCCCCCCGACGTCGCGTAGCCCAGGCCGTCCTGACCGATCGACGTGTGGGCGTGCACTGTCACCCCCACGCCCAGCCGGCAGCCCGCGTACACACACACGCCGGGGTGCAGCACGCAGCCGTCGCCGATCACCGCGTCCTTTCCGACGTACACCCCGGGGTAGAGCACCACCCGCTTGCCCAGCCGCGCCCGGGGGCCGACGTAGGCGAAGGGCCGCGCCGTGCACCGGTCACCCACCTCGGCCGTGTCGTCGATACAGGCCTGGTCGCTGATGCCAACGGCCGGCAGGGGGCCATCGCCCTCCAGGGCCACCATGGCCCGCTGAAACGCCAGGTAGGGGTCGTCGGCCACCAGCGCGATGAAGCCGGTCAAGCCGTTCAACGCCGCCGCGTCGCGTGGCCCCAAAATCACCGCCCCCGCCCGGGTGGTCGCCAGCGCGTCGCGGTACCGCGGGTTGGCCAGGAAACTGACGTGCTGCGGGCCGGCGTCGGCCAGCGCGGCGCACCCGGTCAGTTCGAGGGTGGCCGGACCGGCGAGGGGGATTTCCAGTCGGCGGGCCAGTTCGTCAATCAGCATCGATTCGGTCTTCCGGAGGGGCGGTGGCGACACCAAGTCTAATCCGAGCGGTGCCACGTCCCGAGCAGAACGGGGGCGAGAGCCCCGTTTGGGTTTTCGGCGGACCCTGCACCAAGACCGGATGGTGTCGCAGAGGAAGGCACTGCACGGCGCGCGATCTTTGACCCTCCCGAACGCCTGCGTCCGATGTCTTGCTCCGTGCCCTCATCCGGTCTCGGTGCCCCACGCGGCAGAACGGCTTGATCGCGAACGCACCCCGATCGAGTCCAAAGCATGGCTCACTCACTCGTGAGCGCAGCGAACCCACTGCCTTGAGATCGGGTTGACCGAGAACCCCAAGTCATTTCGCTCACAAAATCCGCACGCTGGTTTCGATCGCCGCAAGGTTGTGATCGTCCCAAATGAAACAAAAAGCGGCACCTCGCGGTGCCGCTTTGTTCAGTTCATCGCGACGGCCCGCGTCCTCACGCCAGGTCGAACCGGTCCAGCATCATCACCTTGTCCCACGCGGCGACGAAGTCTTTCACGAAGGCATCAGCGGCATCGTCGCAGGCGTAGTACTCGCCGATCGCCCGCAGCTGCGAGTTCGAACCGAACACCAGGTCCACCGCGGTGCCCATCCAGCGCACCGCACCGGTGCTCTGGTCGGTGCCTTCGTAGAAGTGCTCACACTTCTCCGACTTCTTCCACGACAGGTCGTTGTTCAACAGGTTGACGAAGAAGCCGTTGTTCAGCGTCTCGGATTTCTCGGTGAAGACGCCCAGCTTCGTGCCGCCCACGTTCGCGCCCAGCACCCGCAGGCCGCCGACCAGCACGGTCATCTCGGGCGCGGTCAGGGTCAGCAGGTGCGCGCGGTCCAGCAGCAGCTCTTCGGCCGAGCGGTCGGCTTCGGCATGCAGGTGGTTGCGGAAGCCGTCGGAGGTGGGTTCGAGCCAGCCCATCGACTCCACGTCGGTCTGCTGGGCCGACGCGTCGGCGCGGCCGGGGGTGAAGGGCACCGCCACGTTGTGGCCCGCGGCCTTCGCCGCGGCCTCGACCGCGGCGCATCCGCCCAGCACGATCACGTCGGCCAGCGACACCTTCATGCCGCCGGTCAGCGTGGCGTTGAAGTCGGCCTGCACCTTCTCCAACACGGCCAGGGTCTTCGCCAGCTCGGCCGGCTGGTTCACGGCCCAGTCCTTCTGGGGGGCCAGGCGGATGCGGGCGCCGTTGGCCCCACCCCGCATGTCGGTGCCGCGGAAGGTGGACGCCGACGCCCACGCGGTCTTCACCAGCTGCGCGATCGATAGGTCCGAACCGAGAAGTTTTTCTTTGAGCGTGGCGGTCTCGGCCGCGCCGATCAGCGGGTGATCCACCGCGGGGATCGGGTCCTGCCACAGCTGCGGCTCGGCGGGCACTTCGGGTCCCAGGCAGCGGACCAGCGGGCCCATGTCGCGGTGGGTCAGCTTGTACCAGGCCTTGGAGAACGCTTTGGCAAACTGGTCGGGGTTCTCGTGGAAGCGCCTGGAGATCGGGCCGTAGGCCGGGTCTTCCTTGAGCGACAGGTCGGTGGTAAACATGATCGGTGCGTGCCGCTTGCCCGGGTCGTGGGCGTCGGGCACGAGCGTGGCGGCCGACGCGTCGGAGGGCACCCACTGCGTGGCGCCGGCGGGGCTCTTGCTCTGCACCCAGTCGAATCCGAACAGGTTGTCGAAGTAGTTGTTGTCCCACTTCGCGGGCTCGGTAGTCCAGGCGCCCTCCAGGCCGCTGGTGATGGTGTCGGGGCCGGCGCCCGAGTTGAAGCTGCTTTTCCAGCCCAGGCCCTGCTCTTCCAGCGCGGCGCCTTCAGGCTCTTTGCCGACGTACCGCTCGGGGTCGGCCGCGCCGTGACCCTTCCCAAAGGTGTGCCCGCCGGCGATCAGCGCCACGGTCTCCTCATCATTCATCGCCATGCGTCCGAAGGTCTCGCGGATGTCGTGCGCCGCGGCGACCGGGTCGGGGTGGCCGTTGGGGCCCTCGGGGTTCACGTAGATCAGCCCCATCTGCACCGCGCCCAGCGGGCCCTGCAGCTCGCGGTCGCCGGTGTAACGCTTGTCGCCCAGCCACTCGGTCTCGGGGCCCCAGTACACGTCGCCCTCGGGCTCCCACACGTCCTCGCGGCCGCCGCCGAAGCCGAACGTCTCGAAGCCCATCGACTCGAGGGCCACGTTGCCCGTCAGGATCATCAGGTCGGCCCAGGACAACTTCTGCCCGTACTTCTGCTTGATGGGCCACAGCAGCCGGCGGGCCTTGTCCAGGTTGCCGTTGTCGGGCCAGCTGTTGAGCGGTGCGAAGCGCAGCGTGCCGGCGCCGGCCCCTCCCCGCCCGTCGGCCACGCGGTACGTGCCCGCGCTGTGCCAGGCCATGCGGATGAAGAACGGCCCGTAGTGCCCGTAGTCCGCGGGCCACCACTCCTGCGAGTCGGTCATCAGGTCGTGCAGGTCTTGTTTGACCGCGGCCAGGTCCAGCGTCTTGAATGCCGCGGCGTAGTCGAAATCTTCGCCGACCGGCGACGTCGCGGGCGTGTTCTGGTGCAGAATCTTGAGGTTCAGCTGGTTGGGCCACCAGCTGGCGTTGGACAGCGCGCCCTGGGCGGTGTGCCGCGCGGATTCGCTCATCATGCCGAAGGGGCAGGTGGTGGTTTCGTCGGACATCGGGGCTCTCCTGGGGCTGGGGGATCGGGTCGGGGTCGCGTGGCGGGTGATGCGTAGCGCGTGGCGCGTGGCGCGTGGCGTGTGGCGCGTGGCGCGTGGCGCGTGGCGCGTGGCGCGTGGCGCGTGGCGGGGATGATAGTCCCCGCCCGCGGGCGGGGCAGGCCGGCGGATCGACCGCCTTGGGGGCAGCACCGCATCGGTCCCGCCCCCCGCATTGCAGACGCGTCGGGCCGCCCATCCGCGTTTCATCGCGGTGTCATGCGCGATCGTTAAGGTCATCCTGTCGGTGATCCAGTCAGAGGTTCTCCTCCGCCCCTGCACGCCCGCAAGCCCCCACCCGCTCCGAAAGGAAACACCCATGTATTACGGCATCGGCGGTCTGATTGTCCTTGTGCTCGCCATCCTCGCCATCCTCGGCGTGGTGAACAGCGGGATGGACTCCACCAAAAAGCTCATCTGGATCCTGATTATCCTGTTGCTGCCCCTGGTCGGCGCCATCCTCTGGTTCCTCATCGGCAGCAAGAGCGGCGTATGAGCGTGGATCCAGCGATCGACACCCAATCGGGAGACGCGACCGGGTCCTCCCCGGTGGCGGACCCCACGCCGAACGGTGTGATGCACCTGGTGGCGCACCACGCGGCCCTTGCCGGCGCGTGCGAGTTCATTCCGCTGCCCTTCGCCGACGACCTCGCCGCCGAGCGGTTCCAGCGGGCGCTGGTGGACAAGGTGCTGAACCGACACGGGCGGGAACTCGACGCCTCTGCGCTGCGACCGCTCTACGCCGGTCCGAACAAGTCGCTGCTCGGTCGTGCGGGCGGGTTCTTCAAGGGGCTGGTGCTCAAGCCGGTAAAGAAGCTTTTCCGCACGGTGTTGATTGTCTTCACCATCCGGCGGGCGGTGCTTACCTGCGGCGAAGCGCTGCTGATCGGCCGCACCCTGGATCGGCTTCTCGGCGACGGCTGGTTCCGCGACGACCAGTCAGACGACGCGTTGACGCATGACGCCACCCGGGTGGGCGTGGCGGTCCGTGGGGTCATGATGTCGCCCGAGCGACGTGGTCTGGTGCGTCTGCTGCGGCAGGGCATGCGGTGGATGCGGGATGATTCAGACGGCGACGCCGACGACACGGAGGCCTCGCCCCCCGCGTCGGCGGCCGACGACGACGCGGAGACCCACGCCCCGCCCATGGACCGGCGGCAGCGGGCGAAGGTGACGCGGGCCGGCGAACGGCTGCGGCAAGAGCTCGACAGCCAGGAAGGCCGCGGGGTACTCGCCGGGCTGGACGCCGCGGTCGATCGCCGTCTCGCCTGAGCGCCTTCACGCCGCCCGCCGCCCCACGCGCCACGTCGAGGGAACACCTGCGGGGCACGCGTGAGCAGGGCCGGGCGGGCGAATCGTCCGGTGAGTTCTCCCGGCACGCGGCTTCGATGAAAGTGGACTCATCGGACCGTCAACGCCGCCTCATCGACGTCTGCGACCCTTCAGACAGGCCGGCGGACCCGGTCGGACGGCCGGCGGGGCAGCGGGCCGGAACCCGCCCCCGTCCTCATTTTGGTCCGAAGCCTCTGCGTCCTGACCCTCTGTCCTGACCCTATCGCGAACCCTGTCAAGGAGCCCCCCCGTGCCCAACCTTCTGCAACGCCACCCCATGCTTTCCGCTGCCGTAAGCGCCGCCGCCACCGCCGGACTCACCGCTCTGCTCGAACGTCCGGTTCTGAAGGACGCCCCGGGCGGTCCAAGCCGAGACGATCGCGGGCGGTTCGCCCCCCAGCCGACGGCCAACGCGCTGACCCAGATCGTCCGCGACCACCCGGTGCTCACGGCGGTGGTGGCCGCCGCCACCGCCGGACTGGTGACCTACGGCAGCGCAGCGGCCCGCCGGTCCGCCGCGGGGGTCGCGAGTCAGCGCAGCGCGGCCCAGCGGTACGAAGAGCAGGTCGAAACGGGGGGCGTGCGCGACGGGATGGACGTCGAAGGCGTGCCGCTGCGACTCCCCGTCGCCGGGCCGCCCACCAGCGGGGGCACGCATCCGCACCGCGCCTCCGCCGCACACCGCTGACGTGCGCTGCGCAGCCCATCCACGCCGGGCCTGACGCGTCACGGTGGTGGCATCGCACCGTTTGCCGGGCTTCACGCCTCCCCAGCGGCGTCGGACCACGCCCGCACGTGGTCCGCCATCGCGGGCCAGGCCTTGGCGGTCAGGTCAAAATGCGTCGCGTCGTCCAGCGTCACCCAGCGCTTCCAGCCGTCGGCCTTCCGGTCAAACAAAACCTGCACCTGGTCCGCCAGGCTGGCCGGCTGACCGGGATACGACGCGACGAACAGGACGGGCCTGCCGTAGCACGCCATGCGTTCTCCCAAATCGATGTCATCGACGCAGAAGTCCCGGCGGAGCGCCGCCTCACGCACGCCGCGCAGCAGCCACGGCTCGCACCTCTTCGGGGCCCCGGGGGTCAGCCCCCGAAAGAAGCGGATCGCGTCGGCCAGGTTCAGGAACGGGCCGAACGCCGCCACCCCGGCGACTTCCGGGTGGTCGAACGCGTGCCGCAGCGCCGTCACCGCGCCGGTGCTGGTGCCCAGCGTCAGGTAGTCGCCTTCGAGCAAGCCCCGGGCCCGGGCCCCGCGGGCGACGGCTTCCAGGTCGTGCCGCTCGGTGGCGCTAAAGGTGCAGACCTCGCCGCCCGAACCGCCGTGGGCCCGCAGGTCCATCACCACCACGCGGTGTCCCGCCCCGGTCAGGCGTGACGCGGCCTCGGCGTACTGCTCCTTGCGTTCAAGCCAGCCCGGGACCACCACCACCGTGGGTCGCGTCGGGGCCGACGAAGGAGACAGCGCGAACGCCGACAGCCTGACCCCGTCGTCGGCCGCCACGTCGAACCACTCGGCTCCGGCCGCCTTCAGATTTCCACGTTCCTCACCGGTCCGTACCAGCCGCGTCGCCAGGCGGCTGAAGCGCAGGATCGAGCGGCCCAGCAGCACCGCCGCCGGGTGTGCCGGCCCCGCCTGAGCGCGGACGTCCTGGACCGACACGGGCGGGTCACCCGTGTCGGCGTGTGCGTCGGGCGGGTCGGGTTGCGATCTCTGCATGACGGCCTCCGGGGGTTCATTTCGCGTCGGGTCCATCGTAGAACTGCGGCCGACGTGACGCGTGGCAGGCCGACGACGCCACGTTCTGGGGCCCCGAAACCGAGAGGGTCACGCGGGACAAGCGCTGGCGGGGCACCCCCGACGCCGAAGACTACGACCTGGAGAACCCGCTGGGCGCCTCGCACCAGTCGCTGATCTACGTCAACCCCAAGGGCCCCAACGCCAACGGCAACCCCGCCGAGTCGGCCCGCGCCATCCGCATCACCTTCACGCGCATGGCGGCACGCGCACGAAAAACCCCACCTCGGGGCGGGGTCGGGTAAGGGCGTGGCATTCGGCGGGCCGCGTCAGCGGATGGCTTTGACGCTGACGTGCTCGATGTCGGTGGCGACGCGCTTGCCGTCGATGAGCAGGTCGGCAGAGACCTTGTACTGGCCGGCTTCGTCGAAAGTGACCTGGGCGACGCGGTCGGATTTGACCTCGTCCAGGTCGCCGCCGGTGGTGGTCCATTCGATGTCGGCGTCGCGGCCGTAGGTGTTGCTGACCTTGGCGTTGAACGTGACGGTTTCACCGGCGAGGATGCTGTCCTGCGAGGCGGTGACGTCGAGCGTGGCGGGGACGGCGCCGGGTTTGGGCTGGCTTTCGCAGGCGGTGAAGACGCCCAGCGAGAGGGTGAGGGCGGCGGCGAGGACGAGGCGGGCGGGGTTGGGCATGGCGGGCTCCGGAGGAATGAAGGGTGCGTTCCGCGACCGGGGGATGCGGTCATCAGAGGGAATGCTAATTCTGCGGGGTGAAGCGGGGATGAAGGGAGAGTGGTGATCCCATGGCACCCCGCGATGGATCGTTCTCCGGCCGAACTTTGGTCCCGGGCGGCGGTACCCGTTCCGCGTTCGCCCCGACCCCGATCATCTCATCGATCAGACGGCAGAGCAGTTCAGACACGGCACGTTCGTCGTCGCCGTGTCAGCCGCTCAACCCTTTCCGACGCCGACTCGCGCCGCGCCGTCGGCCAGTTTCGTCGGCGACATTCCGCAGCAGCAAGACCCCGCCGCCCGCGTCGCGGCCGTGCCCGCGTTCGCGATCGCCGGTCATCACGAGCCCCGGGATCGACCCCAGGCGGGGCTTGGTGGCGGCTTGACCCCTGGCCGTGGGGCGGAGCTTTGGACTTGTCGGGGGTGCCCGGGCCGGGCGCGGATGCTTGCCCGCGAGAAGCCCCGCGTTCCTGTGCGAGCGACCGTCTGTCCCGCACGTCGAAGACACGGCGCCCGCTCCGCGAACCCTGGCGACGATCGTTGCGGGCGCTCAGTTTTGTGATTAGTCGCGCCTTATACAGTATACAGGATGCGACCCCAAAATCCGGTTTGCCCTGTCCGGGATGCAACCCCAGCGATTCCGACGTTCGTCTTGGTGAACGGCTGGGGCCCCAAGACCCACGCGTGGATGAAGGCGTTGGTCGTCGCGTTTCCGCAGGGCCGGGTGTCGGTCAGGGTGTCGGGGGAGTGATTTGGGCAACTCCGGTATGGTTGCGAGAACAGGGTTTGTGGGCTGCCGATTCCCTTTTGACGGGGACGGACTGCTGCTATTCCCCTACGATTCCCGGTGAGCAGGGCATCGCGGCGGACGGACCCCTGAGATTCCGGAGGGTGCGGAGCTGAGGCATGGGTCGGACTTCGGACAGGCCGATCGTGCGGCCGATCACCCGCAGCGGCACCCCCTCCTGCCTGCTAGCCTAGATCGACAGATGGCTTACGTTCCTCGTCCGACTCCGTGTTTTCTCGATGGTCTGGAGTCCGCCGGTGAGCGGAACGGAGCAAAACGCTGGAGGTCCGCGGATCGCAAACGCTATTACACCTGGGACGGCCTGCACGGCGAAATCGAGGTCTACAATGGTCGCGGCAGGCATCTGGGCGCAGCGGATGCAGTAACCGGACGCTACATCAAGGGACCCGTCAAAGGAAGGAGCATCGAAACATGAAGCCGCACGAAACATTTGTAGATCGGTGTCTGGCCGGAAACGCCCTTGCTGGAGAGATTGACGACCATGTTGATGCCTGGCACGCGTCGGCGAATGACCAGACGCTTGCGGCGTATCTCGGCTTCACCGACGAGGAATACGCCGCGTGGGTCGAACATCCGTCGGCCCTGAAGTTGATCCTGATGTCACGCAGAACGCACGAACCGCTGGCCGACGCTCTGCGGCTGATTCAGGGTGACCTCCGAATAGCCGCCCGGAAAGACGGCGACGCAGAGGCCGCTGAACTCGAAGCATGGCTTCGGCGAACCGGACGTCTGGGCGCGTGACGGATTGCCCGGAAGAGAGGACGGCGCGACGGGTCATCGAACGGTACGGCTTGGGATTAACGCCGGACGTTTTTGCTTTCGCAAACCGGGTTGATCTTCACGGCGTGCTCCCTTCGCTGAGACTTTCCATCGCCAGGCTCAGTTTTTTTTGGAGCTCGATCATCATGCGAGCCTGATCGAGCTTCTTCTGAAGCCGGGCGTTCTCGCGGATCAGCTTCTCGTGTTCGGCGCGTCCGACGCCGGCGGGCTTC